>Ga0123355_10000255_pt1 | contig 68435 bp, 59 predicted proteins | sample TergutEmb28metaG_3_FD_89872 | JGI IMG/M metagenome (GOLD analysis project Ga0123355, IMG submission 89872) | Embiratermes neotenicus P1 segment gut microbial communities from Petit-Saut dam, French Guiana - Emb289 P1 | ecosystem: Host-associated > Arthropoda: Insects > Digestive system > Gut ...
CTGGCTATGCTTGGTTGGCTCAATATATCGCAAAGAGTTCTATTGTAGTCGTCAATTGGATCCGGTTTTACGTCCATATTTTTAAATGCTTTGTAGTATTCCGCCTCACGAGAAGGTTTGTGATACTCGGGGGCCTGTTCCGCAAGTGCGTCTGCCGGAACTTCCGCAACAACTTCGCCTTTATGGAACAAGCGCATCATTCCATCATTTGTTACTTTACCAACAGTAACAGCACTTAAGTCATATTTTTTGAAAATTGCACAAACTTCTTCTTCCCGCCCTTTTTCTATTACAAGCAACATACGCTCTTGGGATTCGGAAAGCATTAACTCATAAGGATTCATTCCCTCTTCACATTGAGGAACATCATCCAGATACAATTCCATGCCCATGCCCGCTTTGCTTGCCATTTCGCAAGAAGAGGAAATGAGCCCGGCGGCTCCCATATCCTGAATACCGACAAGGGCCGGATGGTGAATTACTTCCAAACATGCTTCCATTAATGCTTTTTCTAGAATTGGATCGCCTACAACGTACACACCTTTATCATCGTCACTAAGTTCTTTACTGGAGAATGATGCACCATGTACACCATCCCGCCCTGTAGGTGCCCCTGCGTACATAACTGCATTGCCTTCCCCATGTGCTTGTCCTTTTTTTATGTCCTCATGGTTAATTAAACCCACGCACATGGCATTTACAAGAGGGTTGCCTTTATAACAATCATCAAAATAAATTTCGCCGCCAACAGTAGGAACACCAAGATTATTGCCATAGTGGGCAATACCTCTGACCGCTTCTGTAAAAAGATATTTAACTCTGTCAGAAGTTAAGTTGCCAAAACGCAAGGAATTTAGCATTGCTACAGGGCGTGCGCCCATAGAAAACACATCACGCACAATACCACCTACTCCTGTAGCTGCGCCATGAAACGGCTCAATTGCCGATGGGGAATTATGGCTTTCTATTTTAAAAACAACAGCTTGATTATCACCAATGTCAACTATTCCTGCACCTTCGCCAGGGCCTTGCAGCACCCGTGGACCTTTTGTGGGCAAGCGGCGAAGCAAAACTTTGGAATTTTTGTAAGAACAATGTTCCGACCACATTGCGGAAAACAGGCTAATTTCTGTATAATTTGGCAACCTGTCTAAAATTTTCTTTACCATTTGAAATTCCTCACCTGTCATACCCATGGTGCCGTACAACTTGTTGTTTTCAATTTCTTGCGGGGTAGGTTCTTTTAACATGTGGTTTCCTCCAGTTTAATTAAAGTATAATCTTATAACTTACTATAGCAGACTATTGATTTAAACAATGCCAGACCATCATCGTTACCCAGTAATTTATCAAGTGCCCGTTCCGGGTGTGGCATCAAGCCCAGTACGTTGCCAGCTTTGTTGGTTATGCCAGCGATATTTGCCTTACTGCCGCTTGGGTTATCTTCATATGTGAATAAAATTTGTCCGTTTATTTTCATTTCTTGCAAAGCTGCATCGCTACAATAATAGTTGCCGTTTGCATGGGCAATTGGGTAATTTACCACTTGTCCGGCTTTATACATGCTTGTGAAGATACTCTTATTGGATTCTATTTTTACAGGTGTGGTTTTACATATAAATTTCATGCTTGGGTTACGAAGCAATATCCCGGGCAAAAGCCCCGCTTCTGTAAGAATTTGAAAGCCATTACATATGCCCATTATAGGCTTTCCGGCTTCATTGGCTTTGCGAAGCGCAGGAATAATGTTTGCCACACTTGCTATGCATCCTGGGCGTAAAGCGTCCCCATAGGACGAACCGCCGGGAAGCAAAATAGCATCGTAGGAATCTAAGGCATTTGGGCTTGATTCACTATACCATACATATTCTACTTCATGCCCAAGCTCGTCTCTTATGGCATAAAATAAATCTCGCTCGCAGTTAGAGCCAGGAAAGATTATTATTGCAAATCGCATTGGGTTTCCTCAATTTGTCTCGTTATTTACTTCCATGCTATAGTTTTCTGACACAGGGTTAACCAGCAGCTTTTCGCACATGACTTGCACTTGCGACTTTGCATCGTCCTCTGTTTCAGCATCTATGTCAAAAGTAACATGTTTTCCTATACGAAGATTTTTAACATTAGTAAATTCCAACTTGTGTAATGCGGTTTTTATTGCGCCCTCTGCTGGGTTAGGAATATTTTCACGTCGGTTGATTAATATTTTTGCTTTATACACTGTCTATTTCCCCCAAATACTAGAATCCTCAACCATTTTTAAACTCTGGTTAATATCGCCCAAAAGATTCAAATGCCCCATTTTACTGTTAGCTATGGCTTTCTCTTTTGTTTTACCGTATAAATGGATTTTGCCACGTTCCAACAGCGGTAAGTATGGTTGTAAATTATGCAAAGTCTCCTTGTCCATATGGTTACCCAGGATATTAACCATTACCACAGGAGTATGTTGGGTTACATCCCCTAATGGTAAACCACAAATGGCCCGTATATGCTGCTCAAACTGGCTTGTAACGCAGGCATCCATTGTATAATGCCCAGAATTGTGCGGGCGCGGGGCAAGCTCATTAATGTAGATTTCATCGCCAACAACAAACATTTCTATTGCCAAAAGCCCAATTGCATCCAGTTCCACCGCAATTTTTTTTGCGGCGGCAATAGCCTTAGTTTCCAATTCCTTAGAAATGCGCGCCGGCACAATGCTTAAGTGCAATACATTATTAACATGAATATTTTCAGACGCAGGAAATACTGCCGTTTCCCCGTTGGTGCTGCGGGCTACAATTACAGAAATTTCTTTGGAAAAGGGCATCCATGCTTCTAAAATACATTCCTGTTTTGCTACTAAACCTAATGCGGCGGGCAAGTCTGCTTCCGATTTCAAAACAATTTGTCCTTTGCCATCATAGCCGAACATTGTGGTTTTTAACACACTAGGATAAAAAACCTTTTGCACAAGCTGCTCCGCATTTTGTATCAAGTAAAAATCCGGAACGGGAATGCCCATGTTTTTAATTGCAGATTTTTCTCTAAACCTATGCTGAATGGTTTTTAACACTGCACTGCCCTGTGGCAGATATGCGTTTTTGTCCAAGAATGCCAATGCATCATAGTCGATATTTTCAAATTCGTAAGTTATTACATCACTTACTTCTGCAAGTTTTTTTATTGCGTTCATGTCGTTGTATGCGGCGTTTATTTCTATATCGGACACTTGAGCGCAAGGGCAATTGGGTGTTGGGTCTAATACGGCAACATAGTAACCCATTGCCTTGGCAGACAATGCCATCATTCTGCCAAGCTGCCCGCCGCCAATTATTCCGATTGTTTTGTAAGGTAGGATTGTCATGGTGTTATCTCCTTGTTTTGTATTAGGCTTCATACATATCTAAATTAGCTTCCAAAATATTATTTTTTATTTTCTCCCGCCTTATTTGTAGCCTTTCATAAACCCCTGTATCATATGCGCCAATAATTTGCGCCGCAAGTAACCCGGCATTTGTAGCCCCGGCAACGCCAATAGAAACAGTTGCCACAGGCACACCACCGGGCATTTGTACAATTGATAACAATGAATCTAACCCGCTTAAAGTCTTAGATTGAACAGGCACGCCAATTACCGGCAAATTTGTTTTGCTGGCTGTCATTCCAGGTAGGTGCGCCGCCCCCCCTGCCCCGGTGATTATTACTTTTAACCCCCGCTCTTGGGCTGTTTCCGCATATGTAAACATATAGTCCGGCGTGCGGTGAGCCGATACTACTTTTTTTTCGTATGGAATCTGTAATTCATCTAAAATTAAACAGGCATGTTTCATTGTTTCCCAGTCCGATGTGCTGCCCATGATTACCCCTACAAGTGGTTGTCCCATGCTATCCCTCCAAGATTCGATTTGTTATTATTGTACACCTAAGCATTAAATTTGACAACGCCTAAGGTACGGCCTTAAAATATATCTTATTAAAAGACATACTCACCATACTGCTAAAGGAGGCTTTGTCCAACCTGAGGCATGAATTAAGAAAGAGGCGACCTATGAGCAAAGTTTTGGTAATTGGCAAAGGCGGGCGTGAACATGCCCTGGCATGGAAGTTAGCCCAATCTCCGCAAGTAGAAAAAGTTTACGTAGCACCGGGAAATGCAGGAATGACCAGCGTTGCAACTTTAATAGATATAAAAGAAACAGATTTTGATGCTTTAGTAAATTTTGCAAAAAACGAAAACATTGCACTAACGGTAATTGGCCCGGACCAACAAGTAGCAGACGGTATTGTCGATTGTTTTCAGGCCGCAAATTTAGCGGTATGGGGGCCAACTGCCAAAGCCGCACGTATAGAGAGCAGCAAATCTTTTGCTAAAAATTTATTCATGAAATACAACATACCAACAGCGGCTTATGAAGTATTTACCGATTATTCTAAAGCTTGCCAATATGTAGAAACTGCCAAAATGCCCATAGTACTAAAGGCAGACGGGCTAGCGGCTGGCAAAGGCGTTGTGATAACCGATTCCGTAGATGAAGCAAAAACTGCGTTGCAAGAAATGATGCAAGACAGTAAATTCGGCAATGCAGGCAGCACAGTTGTAATAGAAGAATTCATGCAGGGGGAAGAGTTTTCTTTCATGGCCTTTGTGGTTGGCGAGAAAGTGTACCCTATGGAACTTACCCGAGACTATAAACGTGCCTACGACGACGATAAAGGCCCCAATACCGGTGGCATGGGTCAATATTCCCCTGTCCCATTAATAGACGAGGCCACCATTAATGAGGCCATTGAACAAACTTTGTTAAGGACAGCAAAAGCAATGGTACAGGAAGGCTGCCCATTTACAGGGTTTTTATTTGGCGGGTTGATAGCCACTAAAGATGGTGTAAAAGTAATAGAGTTTAACGCCCGCTTTGGCGACCCGGAAGCGGAAGTTTTGCTCCCCCGCCTAAATGGCGACTTATATGAAATTTTACAAACCTTATTAAAAGGCGGTGACCCGACTTTTAGTTGGACAAAAGATGCTGCCGTTGGGGTAATACTTGCGTCAGAAGGCTACCCAGAAGCTCCTGTAACCGGGCATAAAATTACCGGATTTAAAGATTTGGATGCCGAAACTTTAATTTTTCATTGTGGTACCGCATTGTCTAAAGATGGCGAATATGTAACAAATGGCGGACGTGTGTTGATGCTAGTGCGTAAGGCGAAAGATATCGCAACCGCACGGGCTGATGTGTATAAAGAGGTTGAAAAAATTAAATGCAGCCATATGTTTTACCGTAAGGATATAGCGGAAAAGGTAAGTCCGTGATAATGAGTTTATGAATGTAAATTTGCAACCAATAATTGAATTCAACCATTGGTTGTTGACATTGGCTTGTGGGCCTTGTATTGTATATATACAAGGTTTCGCGAGCCTATTTTTATTCTTGTCTCATTACGGGTTTGACCCAAGCAATCAAAAGGAGAGATTTGTATGTATGATTTCAGTAATTTTGGACAACGGTTGCAAGATTTGCGTAAGGCAAAAAAACTAACACAAGAAGATTTGGCTCATAAAGTAGGTGTTTCCGGTCAGGCAGTTTCTAAGTGGGAAAATAACCAAAGCTATCCAGACATCACTTTAATACCAGACTTAGCTCAAGTTCTTGGCACTAACATATCATTTTTGTTTGGAGAGCAGTCTAATGTGCCCGTTTCAAACGTTGAATTCCCGCCCAATTATCAAAGCATGCCCCTTATAAGTAGTACTGCCCACAATGCTTGCTATTCCGACAAAACAGTGGAATCTAAAAACGGTAGTGGTGTAAAGTTTACAGATGGCAGCACTGCAGAACTTTCTACACGTATTGCAGTAAATAAAGGACCTGGGAGTATTTTCTTTTTAGACCGCACAGATATAGACCCGGGCTATATGGGAGAAGGAATCGACACATCTATTACTTCTAAAGATTTTGTGTTTGACCACTGTCGCAATGTAAATATGTCTATTTTTTCTTGTAAATGTAAAATAATCACTTCCCCGGATAACAAAACACATGTATATGCCAAAGGTAGCCCCCAATTTTTGCATATGTTAGAGGTAAGTAATGACGTTGCTGCAGAACTTCTTGATATCGGGTATAAGCAACAGGATGGCGATAACAACAGTCACCAAGACCGTAACAATGAATTATTAGTTCAGCTCCCGGTAGATGTTGGAGGGCACGCACAACTTTGTATAAACGGCAGCGGCGAAATTGTGTCGGAAATTAAAGAATTTAATTCCGGAAATTTGAAAATTAACGGTAGCGGCTCAATTCACATGCAGGAGCTTAAAACTGTTTGCGATGCAACGATAAACGGTTCCGGCGTTATTGACGGCAATGCGGCCCAAGAGCTTAACATTGGTATAAACGGCTCTGGAAGTATCGCATGGGGAAGCGGACAGAAAGTGCGTATAAATATCAATGGGTCAGGTAATACTGCATTAGGTTCCGCCCAGCAACTAAGCACATCTATTAACGGTTCCGGAGATATAGCAGTTGGTGGGCTAATCGGCGGCGACAATGGTGGCGATTTTTCTGCAAGAATTTCCGGTAGCGGCAATGTGGAAATAGGTGGCGGCACTTGTCAAAAGTTTGACGTAGATATTTCCGGCAGCGGCGATATTAACGCAAAAAATGTAACAGCAAATAAAGCCCACATTGTACTGCATCAAAATGGCAGTGTTGTACTGGGGCGAGTAATAGAAAGCTCTACTGAACAAATCAAGAAAAAAGGTACTATTACTGTAATAAACAGGGGCGCATAAAAACCATAACTCCTCCTATATAATCGTTGGCAAATGCCTGACAAGTGCTTATTGTCAGGTTTATCGAAACCGATTTATAGGAGGAGTTAATTTGCTTATATAATTAAAAAGCCATTTGTCCGGGTGTTCTTGGGTACGGCAATACGTCACGGATGTTTTGCATTCCGGTTAGGTACATAAGGAAGCGTTCAAAACCCATTCCATATCCGGCATGTTTTACACCACCAAAGCGGCGCAAATCCAAATACCAATCGTAGTCCTCCGGTTTTAAACCATACTTTTTAATGCTCTCTTCTAATACATCAAAGCGTTCTTCCCGTTGGCTGCCGCCTATTAACTCCCCTACTCCTGGGGCCATCAAATCTGCACAGGCTACGGTCTTGCCGTCGTCGTTAAGGCGCATGTAAAATGGTTTTATATCTTGCGGATAATCGGTGATATATACAGGACCTTTATAGACTTCCTCGCATAAATAACGCTCGTGTTCTTTTTGCAAATCAATTCCCCACTTTACCGGGAACTCAAATTTTATACCGGACTTTTGTAAAATTTCAATAGCTTCTGTGTAAGAACATCGGGCAAATTGTGCATTAACCAAGGCATTAAGCCTGTCCAGCAGCCCTTTTTCCACCCATTCATTAAAAAACGCCATTTCTTCCGGTGCATGTTCCAGCACATATTTGATAGTAAATTTAAGCATGGCTTCAGCAGTTTCTAAATAGTTGTCTAAATCTGCAAAGGCCATTTCCGGCTCCAGCATCCAAAATTCTGCCGCATGAATTGTTGTGTTTGAATTTTCTGAACGGAATGTTGGCCCAAAAGTATATACATCACGTAATGCAAGGCAGAAAGGCTCAACCGCCAACTGACCGCTTACAGTCAGGTTTGTCTCCTTGCCAAAAAAATCTTTAGAATAGTCAACTTCACCTTCTGGTGTTTTTGGAATATTATCCAATGGGAGTGTTGTAACCCGGAACATCTCCCCTGCCCCTTCGCAGTCGCTGCCGGTAAAAATGGGAGTGTGTACATATACAAAGTTATTTTGTTGAAAAAATTCATGCAATGCATGGCTGGCTATTGAGCGCACACGGAACATTGCCGAAAATGTGTTGGTACGTGGGCGCAAATGGGCAATTGTACGCAAAAATTCGTTACTATGGCGTTTCTTTTGAAGTGGATAATCTGAAGGGCAAGATCCTTCCAAAATTACACTTTTGGCCTTAATTTCAAATGGCTGTTTCATACCGGGGCTTTCTACAACTTGCCCGGTTACAGTAATGCACGAACCTACCCCAAGCTTAGTAGCATCTTCAAAGGATAACCCGGTTGCATCAAGCTCACCTTCAAGTACAACCTGAACAGAGCGGAAAAAGCTGCCATCGTTAAGCTCGATAAACCCCAAATTTTTATTATTGCGTGAGGTCCTAACCCAACCACCAATAGTCACTTCTTTGTCTAGAAACTCTGCTGTGTTACGATACAAATCTTTTAATCTAGTGTACATAACCGACCTCTTTCGCATATTATTAATGAAGTTTTAACGCCCTTGTAAAGTTTATTTACAATTAGAACATAAACTTGCGTTTTTCTTCATGTCAAAGTATATTAGACACAATCTTGGAAAATGTCAAACACGTATTTGTTTAAAAGCCATTTAAGGAGAGTTATATGTCAGACAATAGATTTAAAGATTACCCAACTAAGCGCATTCCAAGCCTTAATCAAAGAAAAGGTAACGAGATGCATCATTCACCAATAGATCATGACGAATATGATGACTATGAGGATTACGACGACTACGACGACGAAAGTATAGAGCCTATTTACGACACCAAGCCTGCACAGCGAAGACAAAGCCCATTGGAACGGACTGATACGCGCTATTCCCGCAGGACAGAGGAAAACCGGAGCACCCGCCTCCGGCAAAGCAGGCAGGTTACCCACGAAAACAGGCCGCGAAAACGTACTGGTGGCAACCCACCAAACAGGCGCAACCAAGCAAAAACCGCATTTACAGCAATATATATTGGTTTGTTGGTTATAGCAGTTGCGGTATGTATAACAATACTTGTTTTTTTAGTTCAGTGGTTAGCTCGTGAAGGCCCAAACCCTGCGGATCTTATTCCGGATCGTGAACATGCTGCTAATGGGGAAAATGGCAATGAACAAACCTTACCACCGGGCCGCCCTGATATCCGTAACATGACAACTATGATTACAGGAATAAACTCTGACCCTCGCAGTTTAGTAATGCTTAACTTGGATACCATGCTGACAGACGAAATTCCTCTTTCAGATGAAGCGGAATTTACTGATAGACGGGGTAACGAGATTACATTTTCTCAACTTCGAATTGGGCAGCTTGTAAATATCAGCTACGACGCACGTATGCCGGTAATCACTGTTGTACGTGAAAATCCTCGCTCATGGGAGCGGGCCGAACGTACTAATGTTCATGTTAATATCGAAAATCTTACAATTTCTGTAGGACATGAAGCCTTTGAGTTTAATAGTCAGACTTTAGTTCTACACCGTGGCGAACCTATTAACATAAGCCAAATTCGCCCGGCAGATTCTGTCACAATTACTGGTGTTGGAAGTACTGCATGGATGGTACAACTTGATGCATCTTCCGGATTGTTGCTGCTCTCAAATACAGATGCGATTGTTAATGGTAGAATAACAGTTGGCAATTTACACCCGCTTTTCCTAGACGAAATTACCGGGTCTTTTGATGTTGCAGAAGGGCCCCATCGTGTTGTGGTAGAAGGTGACAATATTGAGACTTTTATAGAGAACATTGTTATAACACATGGTCAAACCTTTAACCTAGATTTAGGCATAATTGAGGTAAGCACCGCAACTCTTAATATTACAACCACCCCTGTAGATGCCAATATTTTTATTAATAACGAACTTGTAACAAGTCCCGCTCAAGTAAGCTTTGGCGAGCATAACATTCGTGTAGAACGTGATGGTTATGTAACACAGGAACGAGTTGTAAATGTAACTAACTCTACAGATAACATCCAATTTAACTTAGAACCCGTTGTACACTACGCAAGACTAACAATAAATGCAACCCCTGCCAATGCAGAAATATTTGTTGGTAATATACTTGTAGGCCGCGCAAACCCAAGCATGATTATTGAAATAGCACCGGGTTCATATACTATTATTGCACGTATGTATGGTTACTTAGACTATACTTTTAATATAACCCTCACATCCGGGCAGGAAACTACACGTTCGGTAATTTTATCCCCCATACTTGTAAGTGACCCCGGCGATACTAACGACAATGAGAGCCCATCAGGCGGTTTCACTATACCTCCGCCACCGCCACCAATAAGATGACACATTTTAATATTACCGACGAGCTAAAAAAACTACCCCAACGTCCGGGTGTTTATATAATGCGTGATGAAAATGATGTAATTATTTATGTGGGCAAAGCAAATAATTTATATAACAGGGTACGCAGCTACTTTCAAAAATCCAACAACAGCGTAAAAACGCAGCACTTATCCCGCCGTATCAGTCATTTCGAATATTTGGTTACAGACAATGAAAACGAAGCCTTTATCCTGGAAAATAACCTTATTAAATTACACCGGCCCAAATTTAACATCCGCTTAAAAGACGACAAAGCATACCCATATATAAAAATTACATGCGAGCATTTACCAAGGGTAGTGTATTCAAATAAACGGGGCAAAGATAAGGCAAAATATTATGGGCCGTTTGCATCAAAGACACGAACACGGGAACTGTTGGACTTAATTCATAAATTATGGCCACTACGCCGCTGCGCAAAGCAATTCCCACGGGATTATGATAAAGGACGCCCCTGCTTAAATAACCACATAGGGCAATGTAAAGCCCCATGTAATCGCCTTTTAGACGAAAAAACATACGACCAATATATATACGAAGCAGAACGTTTTATACAAGGCAAGACCAACCATATACTAAATAAACTTACAACGGAAATGCATCAGGCCGCAAATGATTTGGAATTTGAACGAGCAGCGGAATTAAGAGATACCATTGACACTTTAAAACTTTTAACGGAAAAGCAAAAAGCAGAGACAGATGGTGACGACCGTGACGTTATAGCCATGGCCCAAGATAACAACGACGCTTTAATGCAAATATTTTTTATAAGGGATGGAAAACTATCCGGTCGCGAACATTTTATAATGTCAGCAGAAGTTAATATATCAGGCACAGATAGCGAAGTGTCAGCTGATGCAGACAGCGATATTCTTGGGGCATTTATTAAGCAATTTTATAGCGAAGCCGCATTTATCCCAAAAGAAATTTCTGTTGTAACTGCCCCTTCCGACCAGGAGTCCATTGCCGCATGGCTAAGCGGGCTTGCTGGGCGTCATGTAAGTATTAATGTGCCACAAAAGGGCGAAAAACGCGATATGCTAAACCTTGCACAAACTAATGCAAAGTTAACCATACAGCAATTTGGCGGACACATAAGAAAAGAAGCCGAACGAAATCAAGCCGCCCTAAACGAACTCTCCGACGCATTAGCCATTGACATCCCTTTAACCCGGATAGAGGCCTATGATATATCCAATACCCAAGGCTATGAGTCTGTTGGCTCTATGATTGTATTTGAAAATGGCAAAGCAAAAAATAGCGATTACAGAAAATTTCGCTTAAGAGCTGTAATTGGCCCGGATGATTATACAGGCATGGAAGAAATTATAACCCGCAGACTTACCCGCTATAAAGAGGCTCACGATGCATTTTCAAAATTACCGGACATAATTTTTGTAGACGGCGGCAAGGGGCAAATAACTGCGGCAGAAAAAGCATTGGCGGCAGTTGGCTTAAACGTACCGATATGTGGCATGGTAAAGGATGACCGCCATCGCACACGGGGGCTATTATTCCAAGGGAAAGAAGCAAATCTGCCACGTCATAGCGATGGGTTTAAGCTAGTTACCCGCATACAAGACGAAGTTCACCGTTTCGCACTGGAGTATCACCGTAAATTGCGTACAGATTCACAAGTGCGGTCTGTGCTGGATGATATTTCTGGCATTGGCAAAACCCGCAGAAAAGAGATGCTGAAACATTTTAAAAGCATTGAAGCCATTAGGCAGGCTAGTTTAGATGAACTGACACAAGCACCGTCAATGAATATAAAAGCAGCCCAAGCAGTTTATGATTTCTTTAATAATACTAAGGAGGTACCCCCTCATGAGCAATAATATAGCCGCCAGCGGCGCATTTAACTCCCCCGGGAAAGGCTACACCGTTCCCCTATCAAGGTTAGTTTCGGAGTTTAATTTAGAATTGCTGACCCCGGAAGTAGATATCGAAAAAAAAGTAATTTCACAAGTAAATATCAACAGACCGGCATTACAGTTAGCAGGGTTTTTCGATTATTTCGACCCAGCTCGTTTGCAAATTGTCGGTATGGTAGAACATACCTATCTGCAAAAACTGGACAGTAATTTTAGACGTGAAAATTTACGCCGTATTTTCCAGCATAACATTCCTGCCATTGTTGTATGCCGCAAACTAAAACTTTTTCCAGAAATGCTTGATTTTGCAAGAGAATACGATGTCCCAATTTTGTCAACTACATCTGCCACAACAGATTTTATGAACGAAATAATTAGCTGGATGAAAATTAAACTTGCACCACGTATTACAATGCATGGCTGTTTGTTAGACATTTACGGCGTGGGTACGCTAATTATAGGCGAAAGCGGTGTAGGCAAAAGTGAGACCGCATTAGAACTTATAAAACGTGGGCATCGCTTTATTGCAGATGACGCCGTAGAGGTGCGTCGGGTATCATCGGAAACCCTTGTGGGTTCTTGCCCGGAAAATATCAGATATTTTTTAGAGCTTAGAGGCATAGGAATAATTGATATAATGCAAATGTTTGGCGTACAGTCTGTTAAACCCACACAGGCAATTGACATAATTATTAACTTAGAACTTTGGGACCAAACCAGAGCATATGACCGGTTGGGTCAAGTTGACGAATATACAGAACTGCTTGGTAACAAAGTAAGCAGCCACTCTATTCCAATAAGACCCGGACGAAGCCTTGCCATATTATGCGAATCTGCTGCAATTAACCACAGACAAAAGAAGATGGGATATAATGCTGCAGATGCACTAACCGAACGTGTAATGAAAACCGTAAATAGAAGCTGAAACGGGGGCTTGTTATTAATGTCATATTTTGATATCATCCGGCCATTATTAGACCATAAATTTTTGTCTGAAGACCTATTAATAAACGAGCCTATGTCACGTCACACATCATTTCGTGTCGGCGGCCCGGCAGAAATTTTGGTAAGACCAAAAACAACAGATGGGCTTGCAAAAATATGGGATATCTGCCGAAAGCATAATATTCCGCTAACCATATTTGGGGATGGTACAAATGTTTTGGTAGCAGACGCAGGACTTAAAGGCATTGTGGTATCTACAAACAAAATGAACATAATAAAACTTTGTAAAAATAATCGTATTTATGCTCAGGCCGGTGCACGGCTGTCAAAAGTTGCGGAAGTAGCCTGCAAAGCAGGGCTTGCAGGTTTTGAATTTGCTTCTGGTATACCAGGTACTGTTGGTGGTGCAGTATATATGAATGCAGGCGCATACGAACACGACATTGGCGAATTTTGCGAATCTGTAACTCTGCTAAAAGACGATATATTTACAAAGCAAGGCACAGAAATGGGATTTGGCTACAGAAAAAGCATTGCTCAGCAGGATAGTATGCTGGTGCTGGAAGCAATTTTTCAATTAAGCCCCGGTAAAGAAGATGATATTCGTGCAAAAATGACGGAGCTTAATAACCGGCGGCGCCAATCACAACCATTAGATTTTCCAAGTGCGGGCAGTACATTTAAACGCCCAACCGGGCACTTTGCAGGAAAGTTAATTCAAGACAGCGGACTAAAAGGCTTTGCAGTAGGCGGTGCGCAAGTATCCGAAAAGCATGCAGGTTTTGTTATAAATACCGGCAATGCAACAGCCCAGGATATTTTTGATTTAATAGTAACTGTCCGCCGCCATGTTCATGAAAAGTATAATGTTTGGCTGGAACCGGAAATTAAGTTACTGGGTTTTAATGCCGAACATGATGTTTTTAATGTATAAACCAGGAGGTGAAAAATGCGCATTGTAATTGTTACTGGTATGTCTGGCGCAGGTAAAACTACCGCGCTAAAAATTTTTGAAGACGCAGGCTTCCACTGTGTCGATAATTTGCCGCCGTCATTTATAGGGCAGTTTATTACATTTTGTCTAGACCGCGATACAGGAATAACCCAGGTTGCATTGGGTATAGATATTCGCGGTGGCAAAATGTTTAACGACCTTTCGCACAGTATTACGGAATTAAAAGATGCAGAAATAGACTACTCCATTTTATTTCTGGATTCTGCCAACGATATTTTGCTAAACCGCTATAAAGAAACGCGCCATCTGCATCCTCTTGCTAAAAACGATTTAATTAGTGTTGGCATAACAAAAGAGCGGGCACTTGTTGAAGACGTGAAAGAGCAAGCCACGCACATAATAGATACTAGCCACCTTTTACCACGCAACCTTAAGGAAAAAATACTTAATATTTTTACTACGCAAACAAATACAAAACGGCTTTTAATTAATCTAATGTCTTTTGGGTTTAAATATGGCATTCCAAAAGAATGTGACAAGGTGTTTGACGTACGCTTTTTACCTAATCCGTTCTATAACCCAGAATTAAAGCCCCTGTCGGGGCTGGATGCCCCGGTTAGCAATTATGTAATGAACCATGATGTTAGTACGCGCTTTTTGGAAAGTCTACTGGGGATGCTAAATTTTCTTATTCCACATTATATTAGCGAAGGAAAAAGCCAATTAATTGTTGGTATTGGCTGTACCGGCGGGCGGCATCGGTCTGTGGTGCTGGCAGAGGAATTACAGCGTTCTTTATCCTTACAAGAGTATTCAGTAGTGGTACATCATCACGATATAGACAAAGATCAATCTAGGAAGTGAAACAATGTCATTCTCTCAAACGGTTCGTGCAGAGCTGCTTAGTGACGATAATTTAGAAAAAACACTCGATTATGAACGTTCTTTTGTGCGAGAATGCTTTTTATATGGTGGATTAATATCTAATCCGGGCAAAACCTACCATGTAGAATTCACAATACCCGAAGCAAAAGCACAAGAATTACTGAAAATCCTCTCAATGTTCTATTTAAGCCCAAAAAAGATTGCCCGCAAGGGGCAAATTGTTGTATATATAAAAGAGGCAGAAGGTGTTGCGGATATTTTAAATATTATTGGAGCCCATAAGTCTCTACTAGTCTTGGAAGAAATGCGAGTAGAAAAAAATGTGCGCAATGCAATAAACCGCAAGGTTAATTTTGAAACAGCAAACCTAAACAAAACAGTAGATGCGGCACTTAGCCAAATAGATGCAATTAAATACATTGCACAAAATGTAGGACTGTCCTATTTACCCAAGCCTTTACAAGAAATTGCAGAACTAAGACTTGAAAATGAAACTTTAAGCCTTACAGAAATTGGCGAGCTTGCCAAGCCGCCCCTTGGCAAGTCGGGAGTAAACCACAGGTTACGCAAAATTTGTAAAATTGCCGAAGATTTACAACAAGCACTAAATTATAAAATTTAAAAGAAAGTAGGCGATACCATTGATTGAACACACAATTAAAGTAGGCCCATCTTTTGAGTCTAAAGTAGTAGCAGAATTAGTACAGAAAGCAAGCCAATTTAAAAGCCATGTCTCATTAGTATTAGAAGAAAAAACAGCCAATGCGAAAAGCATAATGGGAATTATTTCACTTAACCTTCAAAATGGTAACACTGTTTCTATAGTGGCAAATGGCGAAGATGAAAAACAAGTAGTATCAGAACTTGAACATATTATTGGCACCTAACAATTTGTTAAGTGCCTTTTATTTAATAGCTTATTTTTTCCAATCTATTCTTTCTTGCAAAGGTTTACGTTTAGCTTGGCTTCCAACCTCTTCCGGTATGCCAATTGGCAAAATTGTACGTACCTGCCGTGTTTCCGGGATATCCAAAAGCTTGGCAATTGCCTTATCGTTTCCGTTTAATCGAGACATACCATCATACCAGCAAGAGGCGTACCCCAATGCCGTAGCCGAAAGCAATATATTTTGTACTGCGGCGGCGTAGTCCTCTACTTCAAAGTCAAGGCCAAAATCAAAAGTTACTTTTTCTGTTGCAACCACTATCATTGCCGTGGCAGTACGTGTTGCGTCGGATTGTATTATTTCTGCTAATTTTACAAGCAAAGCCGGGTTTGTTACCACAGTAAAATATGTGGTTTGTGCATTACAGCCGGACGGGGCTTGTGTTGCTGCAGTTATAATTTTTGTTAAATCTGCTTCCGACACTTTGTCGGAAGTGTATTTTGTGCGATGGCTGTACCGTACGGCGGCGATTTCAAAAAAGTTCATTTTGTCTCCTCCAGACTCTTCAAATATTCATTTATTGCTACCAAGTAATGTACAGGAAAACCATTTTTATTTGGTACTACATATTTAAACTCATCATAAGGTATAGACTTGCGCCCACCGGCCTTGGCGTTTGTATGGTGTCGTGCTAAATCTTCGCTTGGGAGCAAAAAAACTTCGTTTTTTGTCTGAAAATGTACCAATAGAAAGCTTATGCCCTTTTGCTTGCGAAAAGCCTCCATAAACTCAATTTGATGAATGTGTATGTTTTTTAAAGGCAAGTTTTGCTGTCTGGTTTCTTTTGCATCAAAACATATAGGCAGCCCTTGCGCTACACCTATAAAGTCGATGGTGCTTTTTTTTTCAAAATAGGCCGATGTTATTGTACGAGATTTGTTGTCTACAGCCACAGGGGTTATTGGAGTTGGCACTTTTTGTATAATAGCCAGTTCTTTTTGATTGTAAAGCTGGTTTGTAAGGTCTACCATTTCTTCAAAGGCACTGCCACGTAAGCCCCGTGTGTTCCAATATGCCACTTTGTATCCCCCTGTAAAAGAATTATTCCTAGAAATCAAGTTTCGTGTTATTATAACTGCATATGTATGAAAGGAGCAACCATATTGGACATAATTGCAAAACTAACACAAGAATTTTCATTGCAACGCTGGCAAGTAGAAAATACAGTTAAATTAATTAACGAGGACAACACCATCCCTTTTATCGCCCGCTATCGCAAAGAGCAAACAGGCTCTATGGACGACCAACAACTGCGCGAACTTAGCGAACGTTTAATTTATTTGCGCAATTTAGAAGAGCGCAAAGCGGCAGTAATCGCCAGTTTAATTGAGCATGGACACTTTACAGACGAGCTTGCTGCAAGTATAACCACCGCAACTACTTTACAGGAAGTTGAAGATATCTACCGTCCGTTTAAACCAAAACGCCGCACGCGCGCTACTATGGCAATTGAAAAAGGCTTAGCACCTTTAGCAGATATAATTTGGGAACAAGATTTAACAACCGACCTGGAAACAGTAGCCACTCCATTTATCGACCCAGAAAAAGGTGTAGAGACTGTTCAGGACGCCCTTCAAGGGGCAATGGATATTTTGGCAGAAAAAATTTCTGACGACCCGACATGCCGTACACTGGTACGCCAGTTAACATATGATGACGGTATTATTATGTCCGAGATATCTAAGAAAGCTAAAGAAACCCCGGATGACTCAAACGCCGCCGTTTACGAAATGTATTTCGAGTTTAATGAGCCGATTAAAAAAATAGCAGGGCATAGAACCCTTGCTATAAACCGCGGAGAAAAAGAAGGCTTCCTTAAAGTGGATGTTATTGCACCGGAAGAAAAAATTTTGGAACAACTTCACAGGCTTTTTGTTAAACGGAACGATTTTACGCAGACGCTAATGGAAGATACATTAGCAGATAGTTACAAACGCCTGACTGCCCCGGCAGTAGAGCGGGAAATGCGCAACTTACTAACCGAGCAAGCCGAAGAAGGTGCAATAAAAGTATTTGGTCAAAATTTACGCCAACTCCTTATGCAAGCACCAGTAAAAGACAATATTGTACTGGCAATAGACCCTGGCTTCCGTACAGGATGCAAACTAGCAGTAGTTGATGAAACAGGCAAAGTACTGGAAACAGGTGTGGTCTTCTGCACTATAAATAAGGATACCGGCCCCTCTAAGAAACTATTGGCACAAATGATAGAGCGGCATAAAGTAAATGTAATTGCAATAGGCAACGGTACTGCATCCCGAGAGACAGAAGTTGTTGTGGCGGAACTTTTGAAGGAAACAGGCCTTAAAGCCCAGTATGTAATTGTAAATGAGGCAGGAGCATCGGTATATTCTGCGTCTAAGCTTGGCGCAGATGAATTCCCCGACTTTGACGTTGCCCTCCGCAGTGCAGTGTCAATCGGGCGCAGACTGCAAGACCCCCTTGCGGAATTGGTAAAGATAGACCCCAAAAGTATTGGTATAGGTCAATATCAACATGATATGAACCAGAAAAATTTAAGTGAAACACTATCCGGCGTAGTAGAGTCCTGCGTAAACTCCGTTGGCGTAGACCTTAATACCGCCTCCCCTAGCCTATTGTCATATGTAGCTGGCATCAACCCTGCCGTAGCAAAGAATATCCTTGCATATCGGGAAGAAAACGGAAAATTCACAAGCCGTAAGCAATTATTAAAAGTTGCGAAGCTTGGGCCAAAAGCGTTTGAACAATGTGCCGGATTCTTACGTGTCCCAGGTGCAAAAAATCCCCTAGATAACACCGGCGTTCATCCAGAGTCTTACGACATTGCGGACGCATACTTAAAATACACACCCCCTGCCCCGGCAAAGGTGGCTAAGTCCTTCCAAGCCTTATCCATAGAGCCAAAAGTTAATGTTGAAGAAGCAGCCAAAGCCTTAAATGTCGGCGTTCCTACCCTTAAAGATATTATAAAGGAGTTAGAAAAACCAGGCCGTGACCCACGGGACGAGCTTCCGCCGGTACTTTTAAGAAGCGATGTACTGGCAATGGAAGATTTAGTAGAAGGCATGGTACTAACAGGCACAGTACGAAATGTAATTGATTTTGGCGCATTTGTTGACATTGGTGTTCACCAAGACGGATTGGTTCACATTTCCCAAATAGCGAAACGACGCATTAATCATCCACTTGATGCTGTTCAGCTTGGGGATGTTGTTAAGGTTAAAGTGCTTAGTGTGGATTTAAAAAAGAAGCGGATTGCACTGTCTATGAAAGATGTGAATTAGAACAAGTTAGTAAATAATTCCAGTGTGCCGAGCATATATTTATATAAAATATTCCATGATTAAGGCGTGATAATTTGCAATATATAATGCTGGTGTTAAAAGGCGTAGCAATAGGCATAGCCAATGTGGTGCCGGGTGTAAGCGGTGCAACTTTAGCGGTTATATTCAGAGTATATGACAGACTAATTGAAGCAATTAATAATTTATTTACAGACATGAAAAAATCATTACAATTTTTAGTTCCGCTTGCACTTGGTATGGTTGCTGGGATAATTTTGGTTGGGTCGGTACTTGATTTTTTCATTCAACGGTTTTCTTTACAATCCGGTGCGTTTATTGCAGGGTTAATAGCCGGCAGCATTCCATTTATTCATAAATTAGCATTGTCTAAAGATAAGAAAAAACCCTATTCTTACACTGTTACGGTTATTTTTGCAGTTGCGATAATTGCAATATCGTTATTTGCGCCTACGCCTGATATTTATGTAGATGTTGAGTTTAGCTTTGGCCTTGTAGCCCTCTTATTTATTGGCGGTCTTTTTGCTGCCGCTGCGTTTATGTTTCCGGGCGTAAGTGGCGCAATGGTTCTTTTGCTTTTTGGGATTTTTAATGTGGCAGTTCATACTCTTAGTTTAGTTAGAGAATATTTAATGACACCTTTCGATTTTGCACTACTTACGCCAATTTTAATTGTTGTTATACCCATAGGATTAGGGTTAGTTGTTGGTGTGCTTCTTACATCACGATTAATTGCATATTTGCTTGAAAAACATCACGGTATCACATATTTTGCTATTATTGGCTTAATCTTTGGTACTATTTTTGCCCTTTTCAGCAATGATGCAACTTATGAAAGCCACGCAGAAATAACCCCGTCATTAATTGCCTTTGCGGCTATTGCTTTTATTGTCGGCATGGCTGTATCTTTAAAACTTGGGAAAAAATAAATTCATATGAAAGTAATATAAAAAGTGAGCATATTTGTTATGCAAACTAAACATAATAAGGTTATCAATAGATTTCTTCTGAAACTATAATTGGCGAGCGAAAATGCTCCCTGATTCCGAAACATTTTCGCTCGCTTACTTTGATTTCAGAAGAAGTCTAATAAGATGTAAAGGATGACCTACTATGTTTAAACGTAAAATTTTATACATGTTTCTCCCGGCTGCAATAATTTTTGCGGTTTCCGGATGCAGTAGAATTATTAACGAACCCATGGCGGCAACACGCAGTATTATACAGGCCCCGTCAAGTGAAATGCCATTAAGAGAAGCACCGTCCGGGCCGCAAACCAAGCCACGGAGTACACCAAGCAGAGGTGCAAGTTCAGCCCCTCCTATGCGCAATACACAGCCGCAAGTTCCGCATAGCCAACCATCACAAACTAATGCATCTGTTACAATACCGGTGCAGCACTCTTTATCCAGGGAACTTGCTTCGCACGAAACAGAATTTGACGCAAAAGACAAAAACCGCAGTAACAATATATCCCGTGCGGCAGAAACTATCAACGGTACAGTTATACAACCCGGCGAAACATTTTCTTATAACAAAACCGTTGGGCCAACCAACGAGCAGCGCGGCTACAAAAAAAGTACAATTTTTATAGAAGGTGAAAAAACCGAGGGCGTCGGCGGCGGCGTGTGCCAAGTTTCTACAACTTTGTTTAATGCGGCAGAAAATGCAGGACTAACTATATTAGAACGTCATGACCACTCGCGGCCTGTAACCTATGCCGAATCCGGCGAAGAAGCTGCCACAAGTTACGGCGGAATAGATATGAAGTTTAAAAACGACAAGCCATACCCTATTGTAATTAATTCTTATGTTATTGATGGAAAAATAAAAGTTACGATAAATGCAATATAACACTGCACCGCCGAATTCTCACTCGGCGGTGCAAATTTTTTCTTCTACTTGCGGTTGTTTTTTTATACATAAAGTCAACAACTGATATATTGGATATTACTCTAATTCAGGTAAAATATATATCACAATCTAAGAAGGGAAGATTACTATGATTAAAAAAGCCGAAACAGGAAAAAGAATTGCTTCATTACGCAATAAGCTGGGCTACTCCCAAGCCGTTTTTGCCGAAAAACTAAACGTGTCACCTCAAGCCGTTTCTAAATGGGAAACAGGTGCCTCTCTGCCGGATGTAGATATTCTGCTTATTATCTCTTGGATGTGCCGTATTAGCATTAATGAAATTCTTGATTCAGAAGAAATTTTCACAGACCAATTAAATAATATCGAAAGAGAATTGCTTCGAATGAATAAATACCTGGCATGCCCGGAATGCCGGAAAGTATTGTCATTGCGAATTCAGACAAGCGGAGGCGTACAATATTTTGAATGTAAAAACCACCATAGGTTTAACGTAGAAGATGGCGTTGTTTATTTTAACACCCGAGAAATACCAGGCGAGTTGTGGTCGTTAACTCTAAGAAATTATGAACATTACCTACAAGAAGCCACTTATCCTGGCTTGCCAAGGTATTCCGAAGGAGAGGTGCTGGATAAAGAAATTATGTGGCAAGAAATTGAAAAGCTACGCCCTAGCACAATTGTGGATATGGCTTGTGGAACCGGCAGCGGCGTAAAATACATCCTAGAACGTATAAACTGGCCCTGTACAGTAATATTGGCAGACTTAAGCTTTCGAGTTCTTGCATGGAATCGTAGGTTTTTTGCAGAACATATAAAAAACCCATATGTAGATTATGTCTTTATGGCTTGCGACTGCTCAAACATTCCTTTGCAAAGTAATTCAATTGATGTTGTTTTTTCAAATGGTGGTTTCGAAAGTATGCAAGACAAAATGATGGCAGGGTTTAAAGAAGCATATCGTATTTTAAAGCCCGGGGGGCGGGCAGTTTATAACATGAGCTTAGTTGATGACCACGGCAGTATAAATACAAAAAAGTGGATTGATTTATACATGGGGATATCTAAGCTTATGACCAAAGAAGTGATGAGGGATATTTCCCAATGGACTGCAGAGTGTGAAAAGGCGGGCTTTATCATTAATAACTCATCAAAAATATATGGTGAAATGCCCGCACCAGATACGTGCGAATTTCCATTTGAAAACCAAATATTTCGCTGGATGGCAAACCATGTTTTTGTTTCACAAAAGTAATGTTTGACCTTTCTTTGACTTGTTTTGTATAATATAATGAAACAATCCAAGGAGGCGATAGCAATGGCATTTTTTTACGACCAAGAGTCACATACTTTTAACGAGTATCTGCTGGTTCCGGGGCATTCCTCAACAGAGTGTACTCCGGCAAATGTATCTTTAAAAGTACCTCTTGTTAAACATGTACGTGGGGAAGAACCATCCCTATCTCTAAGTATTCCGCTGGTTTCGGCTATAATGCAATCTGTGTCTGACGACAGAATGGCAATTGCATTAGCTAAAGAAGGCGGAATTTCTTTTGTCTATGTGTCACAATCTATTGAGAGCCAGACGGCAATGGTGCGCCGTGTAAAAAGCCATAAAGCGGGCTTTGTAACAAGCGAATCCAATGTGCGTCCAAATCAAACTCTTGGGGATATTTTGGCACTTAAAGAGAAAACGGGCCATTCCACCGTGGCTGTTACAGAGGACGGTACAAGTAGAGGACGTTTTGTTGGCCTTGTAACAAACAAAGACTACCGCATAACCAGAATGCCACTTGATACTCTTGTTTCAAGCTTTATGGTTCCTGTGGGAAAATTAGTCTATGCGGAAGAAGGAGCAACCCTGCCCCAATGCAACGACCTCATATGGGATAATAAATTAAATGCCCTTCCTGTGATTGATAAAAACGGCTGTTTGGTGTCCTTTGTTTTCCGCAAAGACTATTCTGCAGATAAGGAAAACAAATTGGCACTTATGGACAGTGAAAAACGCTATGTTGTTGGCGCAGGCGTAAACACTCATGACTATAAAGAACGGATACCTGCCCTTGTAGAAGCCGGTGCAGATGTGTTGTGTATAGATTCTTCCGAAGGGTTTAGCGATTGGCAAAAACATACATTAGACTTTGTACGTAAAAAATACGGCGATACCGTAAAAATTGGTGCTGGCAATGTTGTGTGCCGGGAAGGATTTCGCTTTTTGGCAGAAAACGGAGCAGATTTTGTTAAAGTTGGCATAGGCGGCGGAGCAATTTGTATCACCCGGGAAGCCAAAGGAATTGGTCGCGGACAAGCCACCGCACTAATAGAAGTAGCCGCTGCCCGTGATGAGTATTTTAAAGAAACAGGCATTTATGTGCCAATCTGTTCCGATGGCGGCATTGTTCACGATTATCACATTACAATTGCCCTAGCAATTGGTGCAGACTTCTGTATGCAAGGCCGTTACTTTGCCCGCTTTGACGAAAGCCCCACCAACCGCGTGATGGTAGGCGGCAACTATATGAAAGAATACTGGGGCGAAGGCACAGAGCGTGCCCGCAACTGGCAGCGATACGAAGGCGGCGGCGGCCTAACCTTTGAAGAGGGCGTTGATGCATATGTGCCATATGCCGGAAGCTTGCGCGACAACCTGAATATTACCCTTAGCAAAATTAAAGCAACAATGTGTAATTGCGGCGCAGTTGAAGTTAGCGACTTCCAAAAGAAGGCAAGGCTTACACGCATATCCCCATCCAGCCTAATTGAAGGCGGCGCACATGACGTCTATTTGAAGGATACCTATGGTGCGCAACGGTCATAATGATTTACACTCCATATACATGTCAAAAGCTCTGGCGGAAGCGCGCAGAGCTTTTGATAATGGGGAAGTGCCAATCGGCTGTGTAATTATCCATAACGGGCAAATAATAGGGTCTGCCGCCAACGAAAGGGTCGCACGCAAAAATGTACTGTATCATGCAGAAATAATGGCAATCCACCAAGCCTGCGAAGCAATTGGCGACTGGCGGCTGGAAGATTGCACCTTATATGTAACGCTGGAACCCTGCCCTATGTGTGCTGGTGCAATAGTTCAGGCAAGAATACCAACTGTTGTTTATGGGGCAAAAAGCCCTAAAGCCGGCGGTGCCGGTTCTGTAATAAATATTCTAAACGAGCCTAAGCTAAACCACCGTGTTAATGTAATTGATGGTGTTTGCGAAGAAAAGTGTGCTGCACTAATGTCGGAATTTTTTACACGGTTTAGGGATTAAATAGCTATCATAACTCTTATAATTCCCCATGCTCATATCGGCCACTTTTTAATTCTTGCACCAAATCCGTATCTGTTTGCACGTTATTATGCACTACTAAATGATACATCCCTAGGTGTTCTGATACATGCGCATCGGATGCTACTATGGTTTTAATTCCAAGCTTTTTTGCTAATGCTTGTATTAAATTAGCATTCTTAGGGTCAATATTTTTAGACTTAAGCTCTAATGCATCCGGGGCAAAATTAGTTACATCCGCTTTTACTTTATCCACATAGCGGTATGGATGCGGAATAGCTATAAAGCCGCCTTTTTCACGCACAAAATTATGCAATTCCGGGTATGTCCATTTGTGGTCATTATATTCTGCCATGTCATGAACACCTATGACTAAAATATCCTCGTAAGAATCTACAACATGTATTTCCACACCGGCAAATATTTTAAATGGTGCATATTCTTTATTCAATTGTTCTAAATAGGCCTGATTACGCTGAAAATTGTGGTCTGTTAAAGCAATACCATCCAGGCCACGGGCTATCGCCGCCTCTATTTGTTCTTTTTCTGTAGAGACGGCACAGCCGGAATATTCAGAAGTGTGAACGTGCAAATCAATTTTCATAAGATTTTGTCGCCATTTCTAGTATTTGGTTACTGCGCTGGATAAACCGTGTCATTTGCTCTGGCGAAAGTGGCTTGTGGCTTAACATTGCAAGGTCATACAAATGCTGGGAAATTAGCTCCACATCGGGTTTGCGGGTTTCGTCCGTTTGGATAGCCAACAAATTTTTTACTAAACTATGGTTGCGGTTTAGCACCAGTGTAAGTTCTTCTTCAAGCATACCCGGCGGCAATTGACCGCCGCCAAACATTTTACTCATTTCCTGCATACGGCGGGATTGCTCGGAAAGTAATATTACAGAAGATACATCTTCGGATTTTAAAGGCTCTACTTGCACTTTTAATTTTTCACTTTTTAGGATATCCCGCAAAAGAGCTTCTAGGCCCTCCGGTTGGGTTTCAGTCTCGTCTGTTGTATTTTTTAATGCATCAGAAATATCTGCATCTATACGGTTAAATTTAATATCACGCTCATATGTTTCTAAATAGCTGATAAATGGCGCATCTAAATTTGTGCTTAAAAGAACTGCATCAAGCCCCTGATCTTTAAACATTTGAATATATTGAGACTGCAACTGCTCATTGGTTACATAAAATACTGTTTTTTCAGCATTTTCTGTAGTAAATTCCTCTAATGTCATATACTTGTCGCTTATGGTTTTGTAAAGGACGCTCCCTTTAATTTTTTCATATAGGTCACGCTCTTTTATACAGCCGTATTTAATGAATGGGGCAATATCGTCCCAATAGCCGTTGTAGGTTTCACGGTCTTTTTTAAACAGACCATTTAGCTTGTCCGCTACTTTTTTAGAAATATAGCCGGACATTTTTTTAACTGTTGCATCGTTTTGTAAAAAGCTGCGGGATACGTTAAGCGGTAAATCCGGGCAGTCAATTACGCCTTTTAGCAGCAATAAATATTCCGGGATAACTTCTTTTATATTATCTGCTACAAACACTTGGTTATTAAAGAGTTTTACCTGACCTTCCATATACTCTAAGTCGCTCTTTAGTTTTGGGAAGTATAAAATACCCTTCAAACGGAATGGGTAGTCCATGTTTAGATGAATCCAGAACAATGGCTCATTAAAGTCTGAAAAAACCTTATGGTAAAAAGCCTTGTATTCTTCGTCGGTGCATTCGTTGGCGGGTTTTAGCCATAAAGGTGACGTATCGTTTATTGGAGCTGGAGCTTTTGGTTCGGCTGGTTCTTCACCATCAGGTACTTCTTCAACTACTTCCGGTTCGTTTTCATTTTTAATTTCTTCGATGAATACAGGAACGGGAACAAAACCGCAATATTTTGTTAATATAGCACGGAGTTTATATACGTCTAAAAACTCTTCGCCGCTTTCGCTTACAAAAAGGGTAATTTTTGTTCCACGGGTTGTTTTGTCACTAACATCCATAGAATATTCTATGCCGCCTTCACATTCCCATTTTGCAGCGGCTGCGCCTTCTTGGTAGGAAAGAGTATCGATTTGCACTTTGTCACTTACCATAAAGGACGAGTAAAACCCTAGCCCAAAGTGACCGATAATTTCCCCTGCGGAATTCGCTTGATCTTTGTATTTTTCCATAAATGCAGATGCGCCGGAAAATGCAATTTGCGTGATATACTCTTTGACTTCCTCAGCTGTCATGCCTATGCCATTATCCTCGAAGATAAGCTGCTTGTTTTCCTTGTCTACCCATACGTGAACTGCATATGACTCGTCGCTTGGAATATTTTTCACCTCGCCCATGTCGGCGAGTTTTTTTAGTTTCGTAATGGCATCTACGCCATTGGATACTAATTCCCGTGCAAAGATGTCCATGTCTGAGTAAAGCCATTTTTTTATAATTGGTAAAATGTTTTCGCTATGAATTGATAGATTTCCTTTTTCCATTTATGATACCTCCTGATTAAATTATTTTTTTATTGGTATGAAAACTAACTTGAGAAATGATATTAAAGTTATTTTTCCTCCTGCCTCTGCTTGTGGTACAATGTAGAAAATTATGATAGGTGAGACATTGCTTTCTGGCACAACTTTATCGTATGAATTGTGTGATACTTATGATAATGAAACAAAAAATGATATTTTGCGACAACTTGGTAAGATTGTGCGCAACTTGCACGAAGCGGGTGGAAATGATTCATCTTGGCTGGTTAGTAGCCCGCAAGAAACACTCGATAATATTATGAACGAATTTTACGAAAGATTATCTGCTGAAACACAAAGTGTTTTTTCAAGTAAAGAAATTGACAAAATAGACAGGATTGCAGAGCATTATAAAAAAATATCTATACAACATCCTGTAATGCCTGTGCTTTGCCATCATGATTTGCATTATTACAATTTAATGTTTGATACAGAAAACAAACGCATAACAGGTATATTGGATTTTGGCTGTGCTAGTTATTCCGAACCTGCACAAGATTGGCATTATTATTTTGACTTAAAACATGTGCTTGAAGGTTACGGCGATACCCCGATCCTAGACCGACTCATATTACGAGTCGGCATACAGCATCATTAGCTTAAGCTTTCCTTCATTTTCGCCATGGCTTGCACTAGTGCCTCATCTGCTTTTGTCGCATCCTTACCACCGGCTTGAGCATGGTTTGGACGTCCGCCACCACCACCGCCGCACAAAGCAGCAGCTTCTTTTACAATGTTACCTGCATGTATGCCTGCTTTTACGGCATCATCTGTCGCACTTGCCAAAAATTGTGCTGCACCGTCGGGGTTTACACCGCATAGCAACAAACAGCCGGATTTCATTTCCGCTTTTAGCATGTCGCAAAGGGTACGCAAGGCTTCTATATCATAATTGTCAAGTTTTGCGGTTATTAAGATAAAACCATTTACAGTCTCTGCTGCTTTTAGTAAATTTTCTACAACTTGCCCCTGTTCTTTACCCGATGCCGCCGCTTGCGCTTGGGCAACTTCTTTTTTCAGCTCTTTGTTTTCTGTAAGCAATCCTTTTACTTTACTAGTGACTTCATCCGGTTTAGTTCTGCAAATATCAGTAATTTCTGCTAAGGTTGCTGCAGTATCGCGATAAAATTGCAATGCTGTGTAACCTGTAATTGCCTCGATACGGCGCACACCAGATGCGATACCGCTTTCCGACAATAACTTGAACATGCCTATTTGTTGAGTAGACGCCACATGAGTACCACCGCATAATTCTACACTATAGTCCCCTATTTGTACCATGCGCACTGTGTCGCCGTATTTTTCGCCAAAAAGGGCTGTTGCGCCGCATTGGCGGGCTTTATCTGGAGTGGTTAAAGTTACCTCAACAGGTTGATTGGCCCATACGCGCTGGTTTACCAAAACTTCTATTTTATCTTTTTCATCTGCCGACAAAGCAGAAAAATGAGTGAAATCAAAACGTAAACGGTCTGGGCTAACTTCAGACCCGGCTTGCTCTACATGGTCGCCCAAAACATCACGCAAAGCTTTCTGCAATAGATGTGTGGCAGTATGATTACACATAATATTACGGCGACGGTTTACGTCTATAGTTGCGGTTACAGCACCACTAACACGCAAAGTACCGCTTTTAACTTTACCCAGATGAACCGTATTGTTTCCTGTCACCGTTATACAGTCAGAAATTTCAACATAAGTGCCATCATGCGTAAATTCGCCAGAATCACCTTTTTGCCCACCACCAGCGGCATAAAATGGAGTTTTGTTTAACACAATTGCTACTTCCTGCCCAAGTGTTGCCTCTTGTACAATTTTGCCGTCGGCGATTACCGCAAGAATTTCCGCTTGGCAGACATCTTTTTCATATCCATAAAATTCTGTTGGCAGGTTTGGTGTAAGCTTGTGATAAACTGTTTCGTCTGCACCCATATAAGTGGAAGTACCACGGGCAGCACGGGCACGGTTTTTCTGGTCTTGCATTTCTTTTTGGAAACCTTCCTCGTCCCAACCAAGGCCGGCATCTTCCAATATCTCACGGGTCAAATCCGGTGGGAAGCCAAAGGTATCGTATAATTTAAATGCTTCATCTCCGCTTAATGCAGCTTGTCCGGTGGCTTTTAATGTATCAATATGTTTTTGCAGTAAGCTCATACCAGTGTCAAGTGTCTTTAAAAACTGGCTTTCTTCGTTAGTTAATACCTGTAAAATATGACTGGATTTTTCTTGTAGACTAGGATATGCATGACTGTATGCATCTATAGATGCTTGTGTGATTTGGCTTACAAATTTATCAAGACCAAGTGACTTACCATGCCGCACAGCCCGGCGAAGCAAACGGCGTAGTATATATCCCCTGCCCTCGTTTGAAGGCAAAACACCGTCGGAGGCCAAAAACGCAACGCTTCGTACATGATCGGCGATAATATTTACAGATGTGCGTTGCTCTTTTGTTAGATTCTTTAAATTTGCTAAGTCCATAACTTTTGTACATAAGCCTTTTATGTTATCGATATCTGAAATCGAGTCAACATCTTGCATAACAATAGCCATGCGTTCTAGTCCCATGCCTGTGTCTATTCCGGTAGTTGCTAAAGGAACATAACTGCCATTTTCGCATTTTTCAAACTGTATAAATACCAGGTTCCAAATTTCCATAAAACGGTCGCAATCGCAGCCCAATACACAGCCTGGTTTACCACAGCCGCGGTTTTCACCACGGTCAAAATGAATTTCTGAACATGGGCCGCAAGGGCCTACGCCATGCTCCCAAAAATTTTCATCTTTTCCAAAACGAAATATTTTTTCTTCTGGTACACCCACAACATCACGCCAAATTGCATAGGCCTCATCGTCTTCTTCGTATACGGAAATAAGCAATTTTTCTGTAGGAAATTTAAGCTCCTGTATCAAAAATTCCCAAGCCCAAGGGATTACTTCTTTTTTAAAGTAGTCACCAAATGAAAAATTACCCAACATTTCAAAAAATGAACCGTAACGGGCTTTTTTTCCAACCTCGTCGATATCAACAGTGCGTATACACTTTTGACATGTAACAACACGACTAGAAGGGGGGTCTTCCTGCCCGGTAAAAAACTTTTTCATAGGGGTCATGCCTGCGTTTATTAAAAGCAAGCTATTGTCGCCCTGTGGCACAAGGGGGAAACTTGGTAGTGTAAAGTGCCCTTGTTTAACAAAAAAATCCAAGAATTTATCTCGGATTTGATTGACTGTAAGAAATTGCAAAAGTAACACCGCCTTAAATTTACATTTTACTAATCAACAAATTCGCCTTTATCAAAAAATACTACTTCTGTGCCGTCTTTTTTTATACCAACAATGCGCATATCTGCCGTGCCAAACATGAAGTCTATATGGACAAGTGAGTCGTTACCGCCTTTGGCTACCAATTCTTCTGTTGGTAAATTTTCTCCACCAGCCATATTGTTCGGATAAGCTCTGCCAAGTGCCAAGTGTGCAGATGCGTTTTCATCAAATAAAGTGTTATAGAACAATGTGTTCATTTGCCCTATTGGCGAAGAATTTGCCACAAGTGCAACTTCCCCCAATCGAGCGGCACCTTCGTCCATTTCAATCATGTTTTTTAATATATCTTGATTTTTGTCGGCCTTATAACTAACTACTTTGCCATCTTTAAATGTCATTTCAAAACCTTCTATAAGGTTCCCTTGATAGGAAAGTGGCATGGATGCAACTACTCTACCCTCTGCTTTTTCCCGGTGGGGCATGGTAAAAATTTCTTCTGTAGGTAAGTTTGGAAAGAAGCGTACACCGTCTTTTGCTAAATCACTGCCGCCAGCCCAAACATGATTTTCTACCAATCCTACTGTAAAATTTGAACCAATTCCTGTTGTAAAACGCAGTGAAGCAAATTGTTGCTCGTTAAGATAATTTACACGTTTTGTGAAATTTGTGTCATGTGCTTCCCAATCTGCTACAGGGTTAGCACCATCTGCACGAGCTGCTTTTAAAATGTAGCTCCATAGGCGTTCTATTGCATCGGCTTCCGGTAAACCCGGGAATACTTTTTTTGCCCATTTTGGCGATGGTGTTGCCACAATGGACCAACGTAATGCGCCGCTCATAGTTAGTGCAGAGTGAGGCCTTGTAGCTTGGCTTGCCACTTTAGATATGCGGCGTAGCCTATTTGGATCTACCCCTGCTAAGTTGTCTGGGTCGGATGAGCTTATATGCAAGTATACTGCACCTTTGTCATCTTGCTCTTTAAATTTTTGTACGCGCCATTCTGGGAATTCGTCAAATATTTCATCTGCACCATGCAAAAACATTGCGCGGGCAGTTGTTTCGTCCGACCAGTCTATACGCACGTCAGAAGCACCTGCCTCATATGCCGCATCACGAACCAAACGCCCAAAAGGTGCGTTGTCAACGGCACAGCTAATTATTACAAGTTGTCCTTTTTGTACGTTACCACCGGCACGCACCAGCAATTCTGCATACTTTTTCAATCCTGCTTCGTTCATGTGATTACTCCTTTACAAAATTAGTCGATAATTAACCCATAGGTTATTTCTAAAACTATGTCATCTGCTACAAAAAACGACAATGTCGTATTTCCACGCATAAAAGTAAATATGTTAAAGTCTTGTGCGTAGTCATTCCCGTAAGCTTCACGTACCATATCCCAACGGTCGCCCAGACGGATACCATTGCGGGTAGTAATACTGTCATCCCTAATACTTACTATTTGAACAAAGTCTTTATCCCCAGCGGGATATGTGTGAATATTTATTGCTCCGTAACCAAAAATGCGGTCATATCCATCGAATGCGCAGGAGGGAGTTTGCCGCATGCCAGATGGTTCTCCAAGTGCTTCCAATACCTCTGCCATGTTTTGGTTTAGGGAAATTAGTGTTCCTCTAAAATAAAAGTCAAAGGTATCTGCAAGTGGCACTTCTTCTTGTGTTGTATTAGATTCTGTTTCAGGTGTTTGGTCTGCAATTGGGGTATCATCAGGTGTAACCTGTTCGGTTGTTGCAGAATTGCCCGGATGATACTGTACAACAGCATTTTGTGTATATGAAGTGCCGTTATCCGTACTGCAAGCAGCCAGTAAAACGATAACAACACTCATTATCAAACATACTTTCATATATCTAAACATCTGTTAAATCCCCTACTCAACTCTGAAGTTCTGTATCGAACCATAAGTTTCAATTTCCATCAATTGTCGTGTAATTACTCTGTGATAAAGCTCAGTTTTATTCGCCCATTTTGCGGCAGTTTCAGGCTCATTTCTGCGGTCAGGCAAATCAAACCTGTCAACCAAGATACCGCCAAAAAATCTTGTTGCTTTTTCTGCCCCAAAAACATTTAGAGTATAACCAAAATCGAATGTATGGACAGAAAAATCCAATTTTATATCATTAATATAGTCTAATAAATTGACGAAAAGCAAGTTATTCTTCATTACGAAGTCGATTATTTGTTCGTTCCATTGTATGGGCCAATATGGATACAGAGTTGGAGCCTTTACAAGCACCAACGGAATATTATGAGATGCAGCAATATCTGCAATGCGCCCCAGGTAATAAAGAGGTTTTTCTCCAAAATCATAATTTGCACGGCGTAATGGCGGTGGACTAAAATCTGACGGCGGACGAACATCGCTGTTTATCATAAACCCGTTAAGCGTAACTTGGGGCCTACGGAAAAAATAACGAAAATCTTCGGCGCCTATTTCCCGCCATCTGTCCTTAAACCTTAGCAAGGGGAAAATAAAAGACACAAAATCCTCTTCGTATGTGCGTGAAGCCTGAATTGCCCGTAGTTTAGACCTGGACCAGCGCATTCCGCCCAATGTAAGGCGGTTATATGCTTCGCTTTGAGGCTCATCATACTGCATTGCAAGGACACTAAACACAATAACATCCGGGCGTTCAAATTGCAATATTTCTTCCAGCAAATAGTATGACTGCCAAACTAATTGCTGGGCACTGCCCCGTACAAAAGATGTAACACCAAATTCTTCCCATAAAGTAACAGGTGAAAAAGTAGCAAAAACCTCGCAATCTCCAATAAAAATTATATTATGATCTTTTGTAGATACATAGTATTCCCTAATCATGTTCCCATGAAACAATTCCGATGCATATTTGGGCACAAGAAGCTGCTGTAAAAATAAGAAAATTAGTACAAACGCAGCAACCGCAATTGTGCATTTTTTTATTCTTTCAAATTTCATAGTCAACCTCCTTTTCATGAGAACAGACACTAAAACTGATTGTAAATAAACTGACGTGCATCATACCCAAAACCGTAAGCACCCAAAATTATCACCATAAATAATAAAATCCCAATTATGGCGTACCGCACCCGCCAGTCATATGCCGCTATACGGTCACGAAAATCAATGTCCCCACGCCCAAGGTAACTAATCCAAAATAGAACCAACAGCCCTGCCCCGGCACTTACATATGCGGAATACTCTAATCCTAAATCAGAAACTCCTCTGGACAGGAAGCCACTTAAATCAACTTCTGTAAAAACAGAAAGCATCATACGAAAAGTGTTCCCTACCCCTACATAAATATCAAATGAGCGAATCATATTCATAAGCCAAAATGTACGGAATATTTGAAAGCAGCGGTAAACCCACGATTGTTCCGCCCATGGGAATCTTCCATGAAATTTCTTGTACAAGGGTTGAAACTCTAATGAAATTGCTATAACAATTCCGTTTGCCATTCCCCAGGCAATAAAATTCCAGGTTGCACCATGCCAGAGTCCCGTTAAAAACCACACAAACTGCAGTGACACATGAAGGGGCATACGTTTGCCTATAAAATCTCCAAAGATTTTTCGCGCAAATTTTGTAAAGCGCAACATAGGTTTACCCACGGACATAGGATAAAAAACATAATCCCTAAACCATGTATACATGGTAATATGCCAACGTTGCCAATATTCCTGAATAGAACGGGCGTAAAATGGGCGTTTAAAGTTTTCTGCCAGACGAATGCCAAACATTTCTGCAATACCAATGGTTATGTCAAGCCCGCCGGTAAAGTCGCAGAAAAGAATAATGGCATATAGCCCAATACTAAAAAGGTAATACGCCCCCCGGTATTCTGCCGGGTTTGTAATTAAAGTTTCCAAAGCAGGCCAAAGCCTGTCTGCAATTACAAGCTTCTTGAAAAAACCTATTAAAATGCGCTGGGCTCCCCGCCAAAAACTTTCCCATTGTAAAGGGTCGCCATTATAAAGCGTCTGGGATAGTTCCCCAAAGCGGCTTATTGGTCCCTGTATAACTTGAGGGAAGAATGATGTGAAAAGTGCTAGTTTAAGTAGGTTCGTCTCGGGCTTAGCTTTCTCTCGATAAACGTCAATTAAGTACCCCATTGTTTGAAATGTATAAAATGAAATACCCATAGGCAATGCGAAGTGCATAAATGTAAACCGTGTGCCGCTACCCGCCCATTGTAATATAGAATTGGTGTTGCCAATAACAAAATCCGCATATTTAACTACAGCCAATATACCAAAATTAAAAAACAAACCTGCAAAAAACCATTTCTTACACGCAGACTTAGTCTTTAACCTAAAGGCTTTTTTTGCTTCTTTGTCATCTGTACTTGCGGCAAATTTATCCCGTATGGAAACCAAATTTTTGATACGCATAGCACAAAAATAACTTGTTATTATTGTGGCGCAAATATAAATTAAAAAACTGGGCCCTGCAAAACCATAAAAAGCCATGGACCCTGCAAGCAAAACAAACCAGCGATGCTTTTGTGGGAAAAAGTGATACAGTACAAATAAAATTATTAACAATATTAAAAAATCAAAGGATGTAAACAACATTTTAAGTACCCCGATATTTCATTTATTGAAATTGTGTTACTTGTATGTGTATAATTTATAGTAATCTTCCAAAACTATTTAATTGTACCACATAAAAAGATTTTTGTAACAAAATACTTATAAAATGACAGGAGCGCACAATGCATATACTATTGACTGTAACATATGATGGCACAAATTACGCAGGCTGGCAAAGGCAAGATAATGCTGTGGCAGTGCAGCAAAAATTAGAGGAAGCTCTTTCCGCTTTGCTTAACCGCCCTATTCAAGTACAGGCCGCAAGCCGTACAGACGCCGGTGTACATGCCCAAGGGCAACGGGCTTGCTTTCATGCACCGGATTTGCGTATACCATTAGATAAGCTCCCCATGGTATTAGTTGGCCTTTTACCCCCAGACATTTCTATTACCGGGGCAATAATCGTACCAAATGACTTTAATCCACGTTTTAATGCTATACATAAAACCTATGTATATTCTATATATAATGCCCCTTATCCTAATCCGTTATTATCACGGTACAGTGCTTTTGTCTCACAAACTCTATGTGTTAAAAAGATGCAGGAAGCTGCACGGGCTTTTTATGGCAAACATGATTTTGCTGCATTTTGTGCCACTGGCTCCAGTACGAAAACAACAATTCGCGAAGTTTATGCATGCGATATAAAACAACAACCTAACAATATAGTTTCCATGACAATAACCGGCAATGCTTTTTTATATAACATGGTGCGAATAATTGCAGGTACACTATTATATGTCGGGATGGGTAAAATTCCTACAAGTGACATTTCTGACATTATTGCATCTAAAGACAGAAAACGCGCAGGAAAAACCATGCCGCCGCAAGGGCTTATGTTATTAGATGTTAGTTACTAGGGCGTGTCTTTTGAAGTAATGTTATCAAGGGTTTGTCAAAAATATCAATCAACGCAATCGAACATTATTTTGGTTTAATTTTATTTCTGCTCTTTAATATGGTATACTTGTCTTATCGGAAACTGTGGGCGGTGAATAATATTGGATGAACCTTATGGGATTATCGTATTCGGAGCAAATGGGAGCGGAAAAACCACGTTGGCACGAGAACTAGCTCGTGTTATCGGCTTCAAGCATATAGATATAGAGGATTATGCCTTTATGGAATCAGAAATCCCATATAGCAAACCACGCCCAAGGGGTGAGTGTATCAGCCTAATGCTTGCTGATGTTGAAAAACACGGTAAGTTTGTTTTTTCAACGTGTACAGGCGATTGGGGCGATATAATTCCGCAGTATTATAGGCTTGCTGTGTTTGTATCTGCACCGTATGATTTGCGAATGGAGCGTGTAAAGAAACGCATACACGATAAACACGGTGAGCGTGTTTGTAAAGGTGGCGATATGTACGAGCAAACGCAAAAATTCTTTGATTTTGTGGCTACACGCCCCATGTCAAAAATTGAACAATGGGCTGAAACATTATCCTGTCCAATTATCCATGTCGACGGTACGATTGATTGGCACATAAATGCGGTAGGTATTGCGAAGGAGTTACACAAGCATGGAAAATAAAAAGATTAAAATGATTGTTACTGACCTTGACGGAACGTTACTAAGAACGGACAAGACCATATCTGAATATACGCAAGCCGTTTTCATTCGGTGCAGAGAGAGCGGATTTAAAACCGTATTTGCAACAGCGAGAGGGGGAAGCGGGGAACGATTAGTTCCCCCTCATCTTGTAGATGGAAAAATCCGCATGAACGGTGCTATTGCGAAAATTGGTAATGAGATTGTATATGACTGCCAGATTCCCTTTATGCTCGTCCGTCCTTTGCTAATTGCTTGCGATAAGCGAAGATTAAAGATTGTTGCTGAATCATGTGATGAGCACTACAGCATCCATCACGTAAATGAGCATATGTACAAATCTCGCAACAACCCACACCAAAAATTGGTTGACATGTCTACGCACGCGATAGATTCAGAAAAAATATACATGACCGACCTTACAACTGAAGATGAAACATTCATAATAAATCAGTTGCCAGATGAGCTTTACTTTCTTATGGCAAGAGAAGGCAATGGTTTTGGAATGATAATGCACAAAAATGCAACAAAAGCCAAAGCAGTTGCCGCTCTTGCCAATATTTGGGGAATTGAAAAAAGCGAAATTGTAGCTTTCGGTGATGACTTAAACGATATACCTATGTTTGATTTTGTGGGTGTTAGCGTGGCTATGGGCAATGCTTTAGATAATGTGAAAAATATTGCATCGCTTGTTTGCGACACCAATGATAATGACGGCGTAGCCAAGTGGCTGGAGGAAAATATACTATGAATGTTGAAATGGTAACTTGCATGATGATACATAACTTCGAAAATTAAGAATGATACGCCACAATGTAAAATTAACCGTGCCAAATGCAACGGCTGAACAATTTTATGACTTCATGATTAACCCAACCGACCAACGATACAGCGAATGGTGGCAAGATGAGCATTTACAATTTCATATTGTGAAGCATGGTAACAAAAATCATCTTGGCGATATTGTTTTCATGGATGAGTATTTGGGCAAGAACCGCCGATTAACTTTTTATGCAAAAGTGATTACGGCAAACCGCCCAAATAAAATTGAATGGCAAATGATGAAATGGAAATTTAGACTTCCAGCGATTGTTGAATTGGGATTAAGAAATTTTGATGATGGTGTGAAGTTAAAACATGAATTGCGGATTGGCTTTTCGGGTATCAGAAAAATTTTTGACCCATTCATCAGACTATATTTTAATAAAAATTTTCAACAGGCACTGGATGAACATTGCAAAATTGAGTGGTACAAATTAGCGGAGTATCTTGCAAAATAAATTTCCCGATTTCACAAAATTTGTTGCATCATTTTTCTGTGATGATGGCTCTATCATGGTGTCGCTTGCCGTTCGTAACACTACTCGTAAATCAATTCCGCTCTAATGATTTTTTCGACTATAGCATAACTCTTTGCAACTGTGCCTATAGACAAATCTGCCTGTGTGCGATAAAATTCCAATGACAAAACCTAAGGAGTGTTCATATGCCATTAATAGATGCATGGAAACGCATGGCTTTTGACGTAAAAAATCAACCTGTAAAGCATGTTTGGGACGATTATTTAGCAAAAGAAAAAGCAGTGTATGTAAACATTTTAAAAAATAAGACTGCACGTATCGAAGGTACAATTGCAGAACTTGCAGAAAAGTTTCGCTTTACCTTGCCGCAAACATGTGCATTTTTCGACGGTATACACGAATGTGTAGACAACTTGCCGCCAATTGACGAAATAGAGGAAGGTACAGCCATAGCCATTGATATCGAATTCGACAGGCTGTATAGGCAAATGGTGGAGTATAAAGCAGATACTTTATATAATTTGCCAGAGTGGGAAAACATTTTTACCCAAGAAGAACAAAAACAGCTATACCTAGAGCAAAAACGCTCCCATACAATAGTGCGCAACGAATCAAAAATAGGCCGCAACGACCCTTGCCCTTGCAACAGTGGTAAAAAATACAAAAAATGCTGTGCAACAGCCGAATAACCAATGGCTGGCGAAATAATCGAATTTGTAGCCGAACTTTTATTTGATGGAGTTTACGAAGGTGCCAGAGCAGGAGTAAAAAAAATCATTAGCTCTGCAAAGCTGCGCGAAAGTATTACAAAAGCTGCAAATATAATTAAAGATGGCGGACTTGTGGCATTCCCCACAGAAACAGTTTACGGGCTTGGTGCGGATGCATTTAATGGGCGGGCAGTAGAGCGGATATATTCCGCAAAAGGCCGCCCTGGGGATAATCCGCTAATTTTGCATGTAGCAAATACAGGCCAACTTTTAGAACTTGCAGACTCCCCTCCACCATATGCACTGGCATTAGCCAAAACTTATTGGCCCGGCCCGCTTACTCTAATTGTAAAAAAGAAATATCACTTGCCGGAATGGCTGGGAGGCCACCCGCAAAATTCTACTGCCACAATAGGCATAAGAATACCAAGTCACCCGGTTGCACTGGCTCTTATCGAAGCCGCCAGCTGCCCAATAGCCGCCCCAAGTGCCAATAAATCAGGCCGCCCAAGTCCAACTTCCGCTGTACATGTTGCAGACGATTTTTCTGGAACTAATGAAATTGACATGATTTTAGACGGCGCAATTTCAAATATTGGCCTTGAATCTACTGTAGTTGACGTTACCGGCGACTATCCAGTTATTTTGCGCCCCGGTGCAATTACCCAGGAAATGATTCAAGAGGTTACACAGCTACAGTTAAGGGATGCATCAGTAACAGATACTCCTCGTTCTCCCGGTATAAAATATCGGCATTATTCCCCAAAAGCTCCAATGGCTATCCTTAAAGGAGAGCCTAATGCCATAGCTGCACATATAAAAAATGAATGTGAAACAAAACCGGAGCAATTAATAGGTGTGTATGTAACCGAGGCCACCAAAACTATCTTAGAGACATATCAATTACAAAACATAAACTACATTCATTTAAGTAATGACCCCCAAATTGTTGCACAAAATTTATTTGCACATTTGCGTCAATTCGATAAGCTAAATGTCTTTATTATTTTTGCCGAAGCTGTTCCGGACACAAACCTTGGCACAGCGATAATGGACAGGATGCTAAAGGCGGCCGATGGCAACACTATTAATGTCATGATGGAAGTGTAAAATGTCTGACAAAACCCCTACAATTATTTTTGTGTGTACAGGCAATACTTGCCGTAGCCCTATGGCGGCAGCACTGGCAGAGTCAATATTTAAAAAACATGAGCTAACTGCTATCGTACTTTCTGCCGGCGTTGCAGCCAGCGACGGATATCCTGCAAGCGAACATGCCATTAGCGCAATGCAGGAGGAAACAATTAACCTACAGCTCCATCGTTCCACCCAAATTACCCGGGAAATTTTAAGTAGTGCAAGTTTAATTTTAACAATGACCGGTGGGCATTTGCACACAATAAAAGCAATCTACCCTCAAGCAAATGCATTTACTTTAGGGGAATATGCAAAAGATGGCAACGATGTTTCCGACCCTTTTGGCGGAAATTTAAATACGTACCGCAAATGTGCGGCGCAAATAAAACAACTGATTTTATCATCACTGGTAAAACTCAAGGAGGATTTATGGAAAATTTAGACGCTATCATCAAAAAGAGGTTGCATGTAAACGCCCACCCACTGGTAAGCAGTAAAATGACCATGATTAGAAACAAGGAAACAGGAAGCAAAGAGTTTCGCGAACTTGTTGGTGAAATTGCTGCGTTTATTGCATACGAAGCAACTCGTGAAACTTGTCTAATCAGCAAGACAGTGGAAACGCCTGTTGGCATTGCCGAGGGTTGGGAATGTGCAAGGAAATTTGGACTTGTGCCAATTTTACGTGCCGGACTGGGAATGGTAGAAGGTATTTCTAATCTTATTCCTACAGCGAAAGTAGGACATATTGGTATCTATCGTAATCCGGAAACTCTTCAACCAATAGAATACTATTGCAAACTCCCACCCGATATTGAAGATAGCGAAATTCTTCTTCTTGACCCCATGCTTGCAACAGGCCGTACCGCCGAGCAAAGTATAAGATATTTAAAACAGGCAGGGGCGGTTCATATTAAATTCCTATGCCTTGTTGCAGTTGCAGAAGGCGTTGAAGAAGTTCTTAAAAATCATCCGGATGTAGATATCTATACTGCCGCATATGACGAAAAACTTAATAGTCACGGGTATATTGTCCCAGGTTTAGGCGACGCAGGAGATAGACTGTTTGGTACAAGATAATAAAGGCGAACTCGTCGATTTCCGAATGAAGCGGCGGGGTATGGGGCAGAGCCCCATTTAGATGGAGGCTTTGCATGAAGACATATTACATCACAACACCAATATATTACCTTAATGCCGATTTACACATTGGTCATATCTATACCACTGTAGCGGCAGACGTTTTGGCGCGTTATAAAAAAGCCCAAGGCTATGACGTAAAATTTCTTACCGGCGCAGATGAACACGGTCAAAAAGTGGAACTGGCTGCCAAAGAAGCCGGCGTTACACCTCAGGAATTTGTAGATGGGCTAATGGAGCGTCATGTTTCCATATTAGACTTAATGGATTTTAAGTACGACTTTTATCAGCGTACAACTAATGAATCTCACATGGACGGTATTAAGAAAATCTTTAAAAAATTATATGACCAAGGCGATATCTATAAGGGCAGCTACGAAGGTTTATACTGTACCCCTTGTGAAACATTCTTCTCCGAACGCCAATTAGATAGCGATAAATGCCCAGACTGCGGCAGAGTTGTAAGCCAAATAAGCGAAGAAGCTTATTTTTTCCGTATGTCCAAATATCAGGATGCACTACTGGCCCACTATGAAGCCAATCCAGAGTTCTTGATGCCACTATCCCGCCGTAACGAAATGATTAATAATTTCATTAAACCGGGGCTGGAGGATTTGTGTGTATCCCGTACAACCTTTACCTGGGGTGTTCCTGTAGATTTTGACCCGGGTCATGTTGTATATGTATGGGTAGATGCATTGCCCAATTACATTACCGCACTGGGCTTCATGTCCGACGATGATACAATGTACAAAAAATATTGGCCTGCAGATTTGCATCTTATGGGTAAAGATATTGTGCGCTTTCATTCAATTATCTGGCCTTGCATCCTTATGGCACTTGGCGAGCCATTGCCGAAACAAGTTTTTGCCCACGGCTGGCTTCAATACGAAGGGCAAAAAATGAGCAAATCTCTTGGCAATATTGTAGACCCAAAATCGCTTGTGGACCAGTATGGTGTGGATGCAATCCGCTACTTTTTGCTGCGGGAGTTTACCTTTGGCCCGGACGGAAACTTTAACCAAGATGCACTTATTACCCGCTACAATGCCGACCTTGCCAACGATTTAGGCAATTTGTTGTCCCGCACAGTGGGTATGGTGGATAAGTATTTTGACGGAACTCTGCCAGGTTTACCAGAAACCCCTACTACTTTTGACCCAGAACTAAAAGAAATGGCAGTATCTATGGTTGATAGAGTTGAACAAAAAATGGATAAGCTTGCTTTTTCCGAAGCCATAAACGAAACATGGAATTTAGTGCGTCGTGCCAATAAGTATATAGACGAAACGGCACCCTGGGTTCTTGCAAAAGACGAAGAAAAAAAGCCGGAACTGGCAACTGTATTATATAACCTTGCAGAAATTTTGCGTATTCTAGCAATTGCAATCGAGCCTGTAATGCCCAATACTCCGGTTATTATTTATACACAGCTTAACATTACAGACGATAATATTAAAACATGGGAATCCGCCAAAAAATTTGGTCTGTTAGACCGGGTCATTCAAATAACCAAAGGCCAGGCGGCATTTCCCCGTATGGAAAAGGCGAAATAATGAGACTGATCGATTCACATGCCCATTATGACCACAAACGTTTCGCCTCCGACCGTGACTCATTATTAAAATCCATGCCAAGCCGTGGTGTAGATATGATTATTAATACAGGCTGCGACTTGCCGTCTTCAAAAGCTTCTGTCAAACTGGCAGAAGCTTATTCACATATATATGCCACTGTAGGAGTTCACCCTCACGAAGCCAATACTCTCTCCGAAGAAGGTTTGGAAACTATAAAACACCTGTGCGCCCACAAAAAAGTAATTGCCATAGGTGAAATTGGGCTGGATTTTTATTACGATTTTTCTCCACGGGATATACAGCGTCACTGGTTTAAGCGTCAATTACAATTAGCTCATGAAGTTCAGATGCCTGTTGTCATACACTCCAGGGAAGCTAACGAAGAAGTATATGAAATTATTTGTCAAAGCCCTGTGCGAAACGGTGTAATCCATTGCTTCCCTGGTGATGCACAACTGGCAATTGCATATACAAACTTGGGTTTTTATATTGGTATCGGCGGTGTAATAACATATGATAAAACCGGTAAATTGCAATCTGTGGCTGATGCTGTCCCACTTGAAAAAATCCTGCTTGAAACAGATGCGCCCTATCTAACCCCTGCCCCTTTCCGTGGTAAAAGAAACGAGTCCCAATATTTAATACATGTAGCAGAAGAAATTGCAAAAATAAAAGGCATAGGTGTCGAAACAGTCTGCAAGCAAACTAATGAAAATGTAAAATCGTTATTCGTTAAATAAAAAAGACTTGGGCGCAAACTCAAATGTATACTGGCTGTAACAGATAATTAAATTACGGATATCCCCTCTTCCAATTCTGCAAAATTGTGTATATACTGTATTAACCATATATGTAGGGATGTGTTAATAATGTCACAAGGGAAAGCAGAAAAATCTTATCGCTTAATTGCACAAAATAAAAAAGCATTTCATGACTATTTTATAGAAGAGACATTTCAAGCCGGCATTTCTCTTGTAGGAACAGAAGTAAAATCCCTACGGGAAGGACGCTGCAATTTAAAGGAAAGTTATATACGAATAGAAGGTAATTCCGCTTTTATAGAAGGAATGCACATTAGCCCTTACACTCACGGCAATATTTTCAACAAAGACCCATTACGAAAACGTCGGTTGCTATTGCACCGCAGAGAAATAAACAAATTGCGGGCTGCAATTAGCCGTGATGGGTTTACAATCGTGCCAATAAAGGTATACTTTTCTCGTGCATATGTTAAACTTGATATAGCTCTTGCAAAAGGCAAAAAGCTTTACGACAAACGGGAAGCAATAGCAAAAAAAGATCAAGAACGATCAATTCAAAGGGAATTTGCAGGACGTATGTAATACCTTAAATAAAAAGGAGAAGAACTATATGTTAGGGACAGACATTGGAATTGACTTAGGAACGGCCTCTGTTTTAGTATATGTTAAAGGCCAAGGTACTGTATTAAAAGAACCTTCTGTAGTGGCTATTAATAAAGACAAAAACGACGAAATACTTGCCGTAGGCGAAGAGGCTCGCAATATGCTGGGCCGCACCCCAGGTAATATAGTTGCTATACGCCCCATGAGAGAAGGGGTTATTTCCGACTATCGTATAACCCAAAAAATGCTGGAATACTTTATTAGAAAAGCAATTGGGCGCCCGCTGCGTAAACCACGCATAGCTATTTGTGTTCCATCTAATGTAACCGGGGTAGAACGCCGTGCTGTTGAAGAAGCAGCAAAAATCGCCGGTGCCCGAGATGTTTTTGTTATTGAAGAACCTATCGCTGCTGCAATAGGAGCAGGTATTGATATAGAGCGGGCTTGCGGTAGCATGATTGTAGATATCGGTGGCGGCACGACAGATGTTGCTGTAATTTCTTTGGGAGGCACAGTAGAAAGTGCTTCTATAAAAGTTGCCGGAGATAATTTTGACGAAGCCATTATCCGTTATATGCGCAAGAAGCATAATATTTTAATTGGCGAACGTTCTGCAGAAGATTTGAAAATTAACGTTGGCACAGCTTTTCCACGAGCCACAAATGCAACAATGGACGTGCGGGGCCGCAACTTAGTTACCGGGCTTCCTAAAACTATAACCGTCACTTCTGATGAAATGGAAGAAGCCTTGCACGAATCGGTAACTAACGTTGTCGAAGCTGTTCATATGGTTTTAGAACGTACCCCGCCTGAATTGGCTGCCGATATTTACGACCGTGGTATAGTTATGACAGGCGGCGGAAGCCTTCTTCATGGTTTAAATAAACTTATCAGCCAACGCACAGGCATTAATACAATAATTGCAGAAGATGCCGTTTCTTGTGTTGCTATAGGCACAGGTAAATTTATAGAATATGTATCAATGGGCAAAGTCAATGTACCCGACTATCGCCCTACAAGGTAAATTTTATGGCGTTTCCCCTTACACATTTATGTGTGGCATACCGTATTCTTGAAAAATTGCCCTCACCTACTCCAGAATTGTTTATGCTGGGGGCAATTGCACCGGATGCAGTTCATTTTCGTGAGGAATTTCAAGGTGCAACTCAATCCAATATTGGCCCGGCAAAAAAAATTACTCATTTATGCCCCGTTAGTGAAGAAAAGTGGGGATATGTTACCGACAATGAGGGTTGGATACAATGCGTGAAAGATTTTTTACACACCAATACAAATAGTGTTATTGCCGCAGGATATGCCGTACATGTACTAACAGATATTTTTAACAATATGGGGGTATGGCACAAATTTGTTACAAATCACCCGGAAGAAGCTGCCAAAGGATACGCCAGCAACTATTATCAAGATTTGCGCAACATAGATTTAAAAATCTATAACGATGTTTTCAAGGACAGTAACGTAGAAAAGTTATTGCAAAATGCTATACCCCAAAGCATACCGGGCCTTATATCCTCGGAAGAATTACATGCCATTCAACACAACTTACTTTATACTGCATATGCTAGCGTGCCCGAAAAAATTGATACAATCACTTACTTTTTTATTAATTATGAGCAAACCATTGACTTTATAAATGATGCGGCAGATTTTTGTGTCCGCATAATTCTATCAAACTAACATAATAGGCGAGTTTTAAGGCCCTGCTTGATATTTTCCGGCGGGTTTTTTTGTTGACAAACCAGGTAGTAAAATACTATCATGGTGGTAATTTAGAAAACAAATATTTCCACAAATAATTTTAACTGGGAGTTGTATATGAAAACAACAAAAGCCATTGTTAAAAAGACAAACACGCCAAATGGCCTTGCCCTTGAAGACGTTCCTTTTCCAACTATAAACCACAACGAAGTGCTGATTAAAATAAAAAAAACTGCAATTTGCGGTACAGATATCCACATTTTCAATTGGGATGAATGGGCACAAAAAACAATTTCTACACCTCAAATAATGGGTCACGAGTTTGTTGGCGAGGTTATAGAAACCGGCATGCATGTAACTAATGTAAAAGTTGGACAGCTTGTATCCGGCGAAGGGCATATCGTTTGCGGTAAATGTCGCCACTGTATTACCGGGTTCCCCCATCTTTGTCGCCAAACTATTGGCATTGGCGTTAATATGGATGGTGTTTTTTCGCAATATATAGCTTTCCCTGCAAGTAATCTGTGGGTTTGCGATACAAGCATATCCCAGGATATCCATAGCGTGTCGGACCCTTTGGGCAATGCAACTCATACGGCACTTTCCTTTAATGTTTTAGGAGAAGATGTGTTGGTTACAGGTGCCGGGCCTATAGGGCTAATGTCTGTACCAATTTTAAAGCGGGCAGGAGCACGAAGCATTGTTGTTTCTGATATTAACCCCACACGATTAGAACTTGCAAAGGAACTTGGCGCAACCACCACAGTTGATGTACGGCATCAAACCCTTGCAGACGCCATTACTGAGCTTGGAATAATAAAAGAAGGTTTTGATGTTGGATTGGAAATGTCCGGCAGTGGCGATGCATTTTCTGGCATGATAGACGTAATGGCTAATGGTGGCAAAATAGCCATTTTAGGGATACTGCCCCAAAACCTACAAATTAACTGGGACAAAGTAATATTCAATAGCCTTACCTTAAAAGGCATATATGGGCGGCAAATGTTTGACACTTGGTATAGGATGACAGCACTTTTACAATCGGGGTTAGAGGAAGAAATTACAAAAATAATAACTCATCACTTCCCATATACGGACTATGCCCAGGCTTTCGAGCTTATGCAAAGCGGAAAATCTGGCAAAGTAATTTTAAACTGGGAATAACAGACTTCTTACACAACTGTAATTTCTACTCGCAATCCGGGGCAACACCGTTCGCTCAAGGCGCATTTCCTGCGGAAATGCTTGATTCGCTCACCGCCCCTCTCGTTGCTTCGTAGAAATTTTGAAGTTACGCAAGAAGTCTAACACAAAGATTGGAGCTTATCATGAAAACTGCATATGCATACTGGCAGAAAGTGACAGATGAAATAAAACAATCGGGCCTTTGGAAAACCGAACGGATTATAACAACACCACAATCGGCATTAATAGATACTACACAAAAGGCGCAAGTAATAAACATGTGTTCCAACAACTACCTTGGGCTTGCCAACAATACAGAAGTAAAAGAAGCCGCCAAGCAAGGCATAGACAAATGGGGCTACGGGCTTTCTTCCGTTCGTTTTATTTGCGGAACCCAGGAATTGCACAAAAATCTTGAAGCAAAACTTAGTGAATTTCTTTGTACCGAAGATACAATTTTATATTCATCCTGTTATGATGCAAATGGCGGGTTGTTTGAAACACTGCTATCTGCCCAAGATGCGATTATCAGCGACGAGTTAAACCATGCCAGCATTATTGATGGTGTTCGCCTATGTAAAGCCACCAGGTACCGATATAAAAACAATGATATGGCAGACCTTGAAGCACAGCTTATTGCCGCAAGAGATGCACGTATAAAGGCAATTGTCTGTGACGGTGTTTTCTCTATGGACGGCACAATTGCCAATTTACCTGTTATTTGCGATTTGGCAGATAAATACGATGCCATCGTAATTGTTGACGATAGCCATGGTGTAGGAGTAATTGGCGAAAACCTAAAAGGCAGCCATGAGCATTGCAATGTAATAGACAGAATTGATATATTAACAGGCACGCTGGGTAAAGCACTTGGCGGTTCTTCCGGTGGATACACCAGTGGAAAAAAGGCTATCATTGACATACTTCGCCAACGGTCGCGGACATATCTTTTTTCAAATACTCTTTCCCCTATTATTGCCTCCGGCAGCCTGAAGGTGCTGGAACTGGTGACATCATCTAAGGATTTAAAAAATCGCCTAAAAGAAAACACACAGTATTTTAGAAGCGGCATCAAAAATATTGGCCTTAAAATTGTAGACGGAGAGCATCCAATTGTACCAGTTATGCTATTCGATGAACTATTAGCGCAAAAAATGGCTGAAAAATTATTGGACAAAGGCGTGTATGCCATCGGGTTCTTTTATCCGGTTGTGCCTAAAGGGCGAGCAAGAGTAAGATGCCAAGTTTCCGCTGCCCACACAAAGGAGCAGTTGAATATTGCAATAACGGCATTTGCGGAATGCAAACACGAGCTGGGATTATAGGAGCGTGATACAATGGATAACTGCATTTTTTGTAAAATAGCCAAAGGTGAAGCAGAAGCTTGGAAAGTTTACGAAGATGAACATACATTTGCATTTTTAGACATTTTTCCGGCAACTAAATTTCATACAGTGGTTAGCCCAAAAGCGCATTATGAAAATGCCTTGGATATTCCAAGCGAGTTGTTTTTACAAGTTATGAACACTGTAAAAAAAGTGGTTGACCTTTACAAAAGTAAATTAGGGATTGAAAACTTACAAATTATACACAATGCAGGGTGCGATGCGCAACAAACCGTATTTCATTTGCATGTTCATATTGTACCCAGGACCGCCGGTGACGGGCAAAACTTAGGATGGTATGGCTCACATCCGGAATGGCGAGATAAGTTTGATGATATGATTAAAAAACTGCACCTGTAAGGAGTTTACACATGAAAACACTTGAAACTGAACGGCTTATACTACGAAAATTCACACATGAAGATTTTGCCGCTGTGCATAGTTATGCCAGTTGTAAAGGTAATGTGATTTACATGTTGTTTGGGCCTAATTCAGAAGATGAAACAAAGGCATTTATAAATAGAGCTATTAGTCATGCAGAACAAACCCCATGGAATCAATCCTCTTATGCTGTTGTACTAAAATCTACTAACACATTAATTGGATCTTGCGATATTCATAGGCGAGATAATAATTCAGCAGAAATAGGCTGGATTTTACACTGCGATTATTGGAATCAAGGTTATGGCACAGAAATGGGAAATGAATTACTCCGGCTTGGTTTTGAAGAACTAAATTTACAGCGTATAATCGCCTGTTGCGACGCAGATAACATTGGTTCCTACAGTCTTATGGAAAAGCTGGGCATGCGCCGGGATGCTCATTTCCGTGATTGTCGCCCTGCACATAAGCAATCGCAAAGAAGATATGGTGACGAACTTCATTACTCCATTTTAAAAAGCGATTGGGAAACTGTAAAACAAATTGCATACTACAATTCCCTACCCTTTAAGTTTACCGGCTTCATAGACATACCTACCTTAACTAACGGCGATATTTATCTTGTTTGTACAGAAAAAACCCCCGCTAACCCGGAAAAAATGAGGGTTCCTGCGTATAATTTCATTATATGCAAAAACGGTGAAAAAATAGGCAATACAGGCCTTCGCATAGGATATGGTGGCGGGCCAAAAAACGACAACTTATATTATGGCGGACAAATTGGCTACGTTATAAATGAAGAATATCGCGGCAATAACTATGCTGTAGAAGCCTGTAAACTTTTACTATATATAGCAAAAGCCCATAAAATGACTAAACTACTTATAACCAACAATTATACAAATATTCCGTCTCGTCGGGTATGTGAAAAATTAGGTGCACGTCTTATAGGCAGCATGGTACGTTTGCCCGAATGGAGTGACTTATACAGCGAAGGCCAAAGATTCATAAATATATTTGAATGGGATTTAAATTGAATAAACAAAAGTGCGACCCTGGAAAGGGGCGTACTAGCAATTTAGCACTTGAAATAACATGATATAAAGTGGTATAAGATAGGTAACAAAAGAGAGGAGCATTTGAAGTGAAAATAGGCTTTATCGATTATTTTTTAGACGAGTATCATGCTAACAGCTTTCCGGAGTGGATTAAGGAAGCATCTAATGGAGAAATGGAAGTTGCGTATGCATACGCAAAAATTGACCATCCAGGCGGTGGGTTAACCACAGACGAGTGGTGCGCAAAATACAATGTTATGCGTATTAACACCATAGAAGAATTAGTAGAAAAAAGCGATGCTATCGTGGTTTTATCCCCAGACAACCCGGAATATCATGAGGAATTATGTCAAGTGCCCCTTGCAAGTGGCAAACGGGTTTATGTAGACAAAACTTTTGCAGAAACAAAAGAGAGTGCGAAACGAATTTTTGCTATTGCGGAAAAGCATAATACGCCTTGCTATTCGGCTTCGTCCCTACCCTATGCGGAGGAATACCGTACCATTGGCAGAGACAACGTAGAAAATATCGTAAGTTGGGGCCCTGGGCGCATAGAAACATATAGTGTTCACCAAGTCGAACCAATTATTTATTTAATGGGAACAGATATTACAACGGTAATGTTTATTGGCACAGATAAGCAACAATCATACGTTTGTGAGTTTACAGACGGACGTAAAGCCGTTGTGTCACATCATGACAATGGCTGCCCATTCGGTATGACAGTTGACTTTAAAGACGGCACTAATAAAACTTTTAATATAGAATCTGCCTTTTTTAAATCGTTCGCCGCAGATTTGGTTAATTTCTTTAGAACAGGCGAAGCTTCTGTTACTCATGAAGAAACAATCACAGGCATTGCAGTAATAGAAGCTGCAGACAAAGCAGCAAAAAAACCCGGAACATGGGTTTTGGTATAACGTAAAAAGTGAACTGGGAGGCCTATTATGAAAGTCGCTGTTATCGGATGTGGAACTATCGCCAATGCGGCCCATATCCCATCATATATGAACAATCCGGAAGTTGAAATTAAATACTTCTGCGATATTTTACCGGATAGGGCAGAAAAAGCAGTAAAAGAATACGGCTGCGGTACTGCAGTAGTTAATTATCAAGACATTTTGTCAGATCCGGAAGTTATTGCCGTTTCCGTTTGTACCCCCAATAATGTACATGCAGAAATTTCTATAGCCGCTATGCGTGCCGGAAAGCATGTGCTATGCGAAAAGCCCGCTGCCCGCACGTATGAAGAAGCACTTAAAATGAAAAAAGTACAAAATGAGACTGGGATGACTTTAAACATCGGTGTTGTAAACAGGTTTAACGACAATGTTAATTTAATCAAGCAATACATCGACAGTGGTAAACTAGGGGAAATATACCGTGTATATGCCAGCTTCCGGGCACATCGTTCTATACCCGGGCTTGGGGGCGCATTTACCACAAAAGCCATTGCTGGCGGTGGCGCACTAATTGACTGGGGCGTACATTACTTGGATATAGTCATGTATTGCTGCGGCGACCCGAAAATTAACACCGTGTCTGCCGAAGCTTTTTGCAAACTTGGAAAAGACATAAAAAATTATGTATATAAAGACATGTGGGCCGGGCCACCAAATTATGACGGTGTTTACGATGTAGACGATTCTGTAACAGCAATGATTCGTACTGCCGGCCCTACTATTACCATTAATGGCGCATGGGCAGAGAATATTGGCGTAAGTGAGCAGTACATCGACTTTATAGGCGACAAGGCCGGGATTCGTCTGAAATATGGCGGTAATTTTACCGTATACACTGCCGAGCATGGGGCATTGGTGGAATATGCGCCCGAAATAAAACAGCGCGACCACTTTCAAAATGAAATTGATGCTTTTGTCCGCTGCATACAAACAGGCGAAAAATTGGCATCACATATTGACACCAACATTGTTACCGCTCAATTAATGCAAGCAATTTACGATTCTGCAGAGCAGCACAAAGAGATTGCATTGTAAAAGGAGACGATTATCATGGCAATGAAAATAGGCGCAATGCTGGAAAGTTTTTTAAGCGACCCTGCTCTTAGAGTACCTCAAGACCATCAAGGAGCAGGCAAAACATTAAACAGTAAACTAAAACAAACCGTGCCTTTAGCGGCTAGTGTTGGAGCAAAGGGTATACAGGCTTATGCATCATATGGTGAACTAGCGCCAGAAAATATGACTCCTGCATTAGCTAAAGAATGGCTTAACCTTGTAAAAGGCCACGACATGATTTTTTCTGCAATTTGCGGAGACTTAGGCGGACATGGTTTTGAAAATGAAAACGAAAACAATGACAGAGTAGAACGCTCTAAGCGTATCATGGATGTAGCAAAGATGCTTGAATGCAATGTGGTAACAACCCATATTGGTGTTGTTCCTACAGAAGAAAACGCAAAAAAAGAAGTAATGCGTAAGGCTTGCCGTGAACTTGCATTGTATGCAGACTCTATTGGCTCTGCTTTTGCGGTGGAAACAGGCCCCGAAACGGCGCAAGTGCTGCTGGAGTTTTTAGATAGCCTTGGTGCAGATGGTGTACGAGTGAACTACGACCCAGCAAACCTTGTTATGGTTGTTGCAGACGACCCGGTAAAAGGCGTGCATACCCTGGGCAAATACATTGTCCATACCCATGCAAAAGATGGCATTCAACTATCTGCCAACCCGCTTAAATGGGAAGAAGTGCCACTAGGAAAAGGCGGCGTGAAATGGGACGATTATTTACGCACCCTTGATGAAATTGGGTTTAACGGATTCCTTACAATTGAAAGAGAGGTTGGCGACACACCAGAAGCGGATATCCGTATGGCTGCGGACTTCCTGCGGGAAAGACTTGCAGCATTAGGTTTAAATTAGATTATAGATTTTAACAACACGCATAAATCTCCCTCTCTTGCATACACATAGTACAACGATATTATTACACCCAGAGAGGGAGATCTTCTTATGAATTACCCAAACTTATACAAAGACATCGCCGAGCGTACCAAAGGAGACATTTACATAGGCGTTGTTGGGCCAGTACGTACAGGCAAGTCAACATTTATTAAGCAGTTTATGGACTTGCTGGTTATCCCCAACATCGAAAACAACTACAACAAAGAACGTGCGAAAGACGAATTGCCCCAGTCTGCTACAGGGCGAACAATTATGACAACAGAACCAAAATTTGTACCAAACGAAGCAACTGAAATTCGCTTAGACGATGTCGCAACTTTTAAGGTACGCATGATTGACTGTGTAGGTTACCTGGTGCCCGGAGCCAATGGTCATTTTGACCAAGACATGCCCCGCATGATATCTACCCCTTGGTCGGAAGAAAAAATGCCTTTCGCTCAGGCTGCAGAAATGGGCACGAAAAAAGTTATCACCGACCATTCCACAATAGGTATAGTGGTAACCACAGACGGCTCCATTACTGAAATTCCCCGTGAAGATTACATAGACGCCGAAGAGCGTGTCGTTCGTGAGCTAAAAGAAATAAACAAGCCATTTGTTATTTTGCTAAACACGCAAACACCTTTTTCACCGGAGACAGACCGTTTGCGCACACAACTTTCCGAAAGACATGGCGCACCTGTAATGGCTATGAACTGTGCCCAGCTTAAAATCGAAGATATCCATTCGGTAATAGAAAGTATTTTGTATGAGTTCCCGGTACAAGAAATACGTGTTAATTATCCGAAATGGATCGAAACCCTTCCCCTCTCCCATTGGTTAAAACAAAGCTTTATCGACACTGTGAAGGAAATGGTAAAGGGAGTTGGACGGCTACGGGAAATGCGCGAGCATATTGGCACGCTGAACGAAAATGAGTATGTAAAAAAAGCCTTTTTGGAAAAAATTGCACTAGGTGAAGGTACCGCAAGTATCGAACTTGGCATAGATGAGTCATTGTTTTATCGTATATTAAGCGAAACTACCGGTATGGATATCGCCGGGGAGTATCAGTTGATATCTACCATTAAAGTATTGGCGGAAGCTAAAAAAGAATTTGACAAAATCAAGTTTGCCTTAGAAGAAGTACACCGCAAAGGCTATGGAATTGTAACCCCGGCAACAGATGAAATGAAACTGGAGCCGCCTACACTGGTTAAACACGGCTCGAAATACGGTGTGAAACTGCGTGCCAGTGCGCCAAGCATACATCTTATTCGTGCGGATATAGAAACCGAGGAGTTGATGTACAAAATGAAGGTGGCTACAGAGTGGCCAAAGCGAGGAAATACAAGCATTGACGTGGAATACGCATTCCGCCTTGTGGCATAACAGGGCGGTTTTTTTGTGCGAAGCAATGAAGCATGTCTACATCTACAAATCTAAATTCCTTGGTCATTTATTAAGAACTTTTCGTCGTTTGAGCATAAAAACACCCCAAAGCGCATTGGATTACTTTGGAGTATCAGTTTTGATGTGCATAATCCTTATAATTACGTTACGGTCTTTGAACCCTCAGGGTTAGAGAGTCCAAAATCAAATCCATAGTGATGACTATTGCATACACAAATAGTCATCACGAAATTTAATGTCATAGCTCTCGTCATTACCAAAAGTTAATGCTTTAACAATAAATTAGAACCCTATATTGCTTATTCTCCTCCTTAAATCACTTATATCATTATACACATTCATCCAATTACCTTCTCTTACCCCATTTGTAGATATATGATTAACAAAGTTAACGAGGATTTTCACTTCAAAATCTATACCGTAATCTTCTAAGTTTATTGAACTATCCTTATTAGCTGCACTTACCCTATCTAAAACATTTTTTGCTATAAATACTTTATAAGATAAATTATTACGTTTTGCAACATAAAACTCCATCAGGGAAATAGAAGGTGAATCAATTTTGCAAAGAGAATCATTATTAATATTCGTAACATACGCCTTATACTTGTCGCCTGAATATTTGCCACCCCACTTAGAACCAATAACAAAGATCATTTTTGTGCATTTTAACAACTCATCGATACAATGATCATGAGAATCAACATTATTGGATCCATCTCTAAAATTATCACTCTCGCTCAGTAGCGGGTAATATCCTTTGCTTATTAATGACGACTTAATAACCTTTCTCTCTTTCTTTAAGTCCTCAATTGTAGATGTGACAAATACTTTTTCTTCATCTAAATCTTTCATCAACGTAGAGAGTCTACTTTTAACACTTTCGGCTTTCGATGTTTCAACAAAAACACCATCGCCAACAACGGTTTCATTTGCAAAAGCGTAAGAGCGATGATTTGAATTTCTTAAATCTCTGGCAATATCCCACAAGCAAGGATGCAATAAATAAAGATTTGATTCTTTTATAGCCTGTTCGTTCACTAATGGTCTACTATCCCCTATAGGCAGAAATTTCTGTTCAAATTTTTGTGCTGTCATACTATCATGCAGATAACCAATTAGCCCTATATTATACAAAGTAGAGAATGGATGTTTTTGTTTGCAATTAGCACAATCTTTTTTGCAAATTAGGGAAGAACCATATTCGTTGTTAAATCTTTCGCAAATATGCGCCATATATTCCTTATCAAATATATTCGTGTTTATGCATTTTAGCAAGTCCTCAATATTTTTATAAGAAAATACGGTGAAAGGCTCAACCTCAGCAAGATATCTTTTTAATACTCTCCCTGAAATGCTATTAATTGCTTTTCTAAAAATATCACTATTTATACTGGTAGGGTCGCTTTCATAGATTTTTCTGCATAATAGCATCAAATCACAAGGTCTACGTAATGAATGTCTGTATATGTAATCGAACACAGATTCATAATGGGGTACACCTTCACTGTCGGTTACATATGGATGTTTGATTTTATCAAACCCCAAGAAGGCAAGTTCTGGATTTTGGGATTTTAATTCTGGCTTATTAAGATTTTCCTTAGCTTCATTCTCGACATATAATGAAAACATTTTGTAAAGGTCATATTTACTATACGATAGTTCAGTTATATAGGTTTCAACATTTCTAGATATATTGGGAGCCATGTCATGTGAATTAAGCAATGCTTCATGCCTGATAGTGTAATATACCTTAATATGTGCATTTACATTAGAGGATAAATCATATGCTGCTTGAGCTAAAGCGTATTGACTAAAATACCAATTATCCATTTTTTCGCGTTTCTCGCGCTTGGTTTGGCTCGCTTTTTTAAGTTCCTCTGAAAAGCCATGCTCTACTTTATCAATAAAAACATATACGCCATGATGAACATCATTAAGAAGGATCTGAAGGCTATTTGTATCATCTAAAGCAGTTTGGAAATCTTTAATAGTAAGCGAGAATAGTTCATGAATAATCACACTAGGCTTACAATTGCTATTTCTAGTTTGCAACAATGTTTTTGTTATTTTTTTTAATTTGTTGAAACTTGTACTTGTGAAAAAATGCCCACATTCTTTTGATGAAATTATTGTTACAGCAATGCTAAACTTCCATATGCGTACCCAAACATCATAGGATGTTATATATTTTACCAATGATCTATGAGGAATTAATGCGTTGTCTAGCGTGTCAACCATCAAAGCATCTTTTGGAAAACACACAACAGGTACGTCAGGTACATCTTTTTTAATCGCTCCACTTTGCAATAGGAGTCTTTTCGCTTTGATAAGAAAAGTTTTACCTTGCCCTTTTGTTCCCGACAACCCTAGAATTTTACTTTGCGAGAGATATTCACGTATGCAATTGTTTTTGTAAATCACTTTTAATGTATCGTCGCCCATTTTAATTGCATCTGCATCTTCTAGCCATATGCTCATAACATTTCCTCCGTTGGGTTATAATTGCAAAGTGATTACTTCTATTTTATCTAGTTTGCAAGTTCGTTCTATGCGCTATAATAATAGACACTTATAACACATGTTAATCGTAACTATTTGCACGAAGTTGGATCACATTAACTTAAATTATAACACATTCACTCGATAAAAATCTACATAAAGTTGGTATTTTTGCATGACATATATAGGAGAGTAAATTCCCATATTAAGTTCCACAGTGGATGCATCTGTGGCTTCTAGTGTGGGAAAATGTTGAAGTAGAATTAACTCTGGGAAAAGTTCCAGAACCGAAGGCTAAAATGAAAAGCGAAAGCACAAAGAAAAACAAGCACCTACCCTTGGAATACCGCATCGAGATTCAAGGTTGCCTACACAAAGGTATGACATTTATGGCAATGGCAAGGCGTGTAGAAAAAGACCAAACTACCATTTCAAAAGAGATAAAAAACACTTGTCTTTTACGGCAAGCAAAGTAACCCACTCTCCGCCCTTTGGTTGGTGTGTGTTTATAAACAATGATGCTTGGTTGTAATTAAAACATTACGGACTGAGAAAATGAAATTAGGCCTTGCGCCAAAATGCGCTAGCGCGCTACACTTGTTTTGAAAGAGTTCGATTAAAAAATAAGGAGCGTGATTTTATGAGTAAGGAATACATTCCAGTAGCCACTAACAAAACGGTTTATTTCAAACCGCAAACCAAAGATGAAATGGACAGCATAATTCCTCAAATGAAATTAGGCGATATGTTATTTGCTCCGTGGGTATTTAGCAAAGGTATGTGGTACACACTCGGGTTAAATGACGAAACAGACCTATCATCAAAATGTCTATTTCCCAACATCATCATGGACGAGCCACTTGCACCACTAACTCGCTGGGGGTTGGCGCGTTACGATTTCTTGATGCATGAAAAGAAATTCATGGCAGCACAATTTGGCACTATTGGCCTTCACAAACATTGTCTTGAAATACAGGAACAAGCAGAAAATCGCAAACGCAATATGATGGCGAAAATCAAAAATGACCCAACAAACCGTGTAACCGAGCGCGACAAAGCCGCTAACCCAATTGTATGGGCTGGGCGTATGGCAATGTTTCAGGCGCAAGTTCACGAAGTCATCAATGCAGATTTAATCTTAATCTTGTAATTTCAATTAACACATTCGCACGAAAATTCGAAGCATCGGAAAATTCCGGTGCTTCTTTTTTTATGTCTGCGTACCCATAGAAATATGTTCTCATGCAATTTTGAAATCCATTATGTGTATTTGAAATTGCATATATCAATTTTTAAGTTAGCGCCACCGTACAGAAATTTGCATCATTCAAATTAACTAAACTGTAATTTAGAATTGGGAAAACACAATGAAATTACACCGTACCACTAAAATTGAAATGCACACAATAATTTGAAATTGCCGAGCTTAGCAGCGGAACGCTTAACAAAAAGTGCATAGTCACTTTTTGAATTTGCGAAATTGTGTAGCCGTGCGCACATTTTCGCAAATAGGGGTCGAGGGGAAATTCCCCTCGCAAGCGGCTGTGTGGAAGCACAGACATTGCTTGCCCGTTTACTCCAAACCCCTTGTATCTACTGCGGTTCAGGGCATGGCCTTCACAAATGAGTTTTTTATGGAAGCACCAAACCGCCGCTTGTTCATTTTCGTAACTTTGCACGAATAACAGCCAGTAAGTTATCCACAATGTATGCACAATGCAAATTCGCGATTGTGATTGACCTAAACTTCTGGTATAATGTAGGCTAGGGGTAGCTGTATGCAGGTTGCAATTCTATGCTTAACAAATTTATTATATAAGCGCAACACAGGAGGATTTCAATATATGAGAAACTCGAATGACCACATTGTCATTTTCAAAACTGATGATGAAAAAATATCTGTTGACGTGCGTTTTGACGAAGAAACGGTTTGGCTAACCTTAGACCAAATGTCGGAACTTTTTGAGCGCAACAAATCAACAGTTTCACGCCATATAAAAAATGTGTTTGAAGAAGATGAGCTGGAACGAAATTCAGTTGTTGCAAATTTTGCAACAACTGCTTCGGACGGCAAAACCTATAAAGTTGACTACTACAACCTTGACGTTATTATTTCCGTCGGCTATCGTGTTAAATCCCTACGCGGCACACAATTTCGCAAGTGGGCAACAAGTCGCTTAAATGAGTATATTCGCAAAGGTTTCACAATGGATGACGAGCGATTAAAAAATGGTGGCGGTCGATATTTCCGTGAGCTACTTCAACGCATTAGGGATATTCGCAGTAGTGAACGCAACCTTTATCAGCAAGTAACAGATATTTATGCTACATCCATTGATTACGACTCGAAGGCGGAAGTCACACGAGATTTTTTTGCAACTGTACAAAATAAAATGCACTATGCCGCACATAAGCACACGGCGGCGGAATTGATATATGAAAGAGTGGACAGCAACAAGTCAAATGTTGGCATGACAAATTTCAAAGGCGAGTACGCAACAAAAAGCGATGTTGTAGTTGCCAAAAATTATTTGACAGAAAAAGAACTCGCGATATTGAATTTACTTGTTTCTCAATTTCTAGACTTTGCTGAATTACAGGCACTTGAAGAACGCTCAATGACAATGGCAAACTGGATTGAAGAACTTGACCGGAATCTGTTGGGCAATCGTCGCGATGTGTTGCAGGGCAAAGGCCGTATTGGTAAAAAACAGGCTTTTGAAAAAGCTGAAACAGAATTTGAAATTTATCGCACACGCCAAATGGAGCAGTTAGTTAGCGATTTTGACCGTGCTGTCAAAGTAATTACACAAACAGACATCGGCGAGGAGATTGATGTATGAACAACAATACTGAGTATGAAATCCAAGTAGAAGAAACCATTGCCGATGAAGTAACCGATCAAAAGCCCATTCAAGTTACTGTTGATGTTTGCGAAGCTGTAAACTTTGCAATGCAACAGAACCATGTGCCAATTGTAAGGCGGATTGTGATAACAAATAACACCGAATCCGACATTAAGAACATAAAAGTGTCTGTATCTTCCGACCCTGACATCGCAGATTATTGGGACATCAATGTACCCATTATTTTAGCGGGGCAGGAGTATAAACTCGATAAAGTGAGTTTACAACTTTCTGCTACACGCCTTTTTGAATTGACCGAGCGCATTAATGGGTCAATTACAATTCAAGTATCAGGAGAAGAAATACAATTACAAGAAAAATATAATATTGCATTTTTAAGCTATGATGAATGGAGTGGCGCAAATACATATCCTGAATTTTTAGCAGCATTTGTTACCCCCAATCATCCATACATTTTTGAGATATTGAAAAAATCCGAATCACTACTGACCGAGTGGACAGGCTCGCCTTCCTTTACAGGCTATCAAAGCAATAACCACAATAATGTGTTGAAGCAAATGGCTGCAATTTATGGTGCATTACAACAAGAAAATATAACATATTGTGCGCCGCCAGCAAGTTTTGAAAAAGATGGACAAAAAATCCGATTGTGCAGCACCATAAAAGAACAAAAATTTGGAACGTGCTTGGACACTTCTTTACTCTATGCAAGTTGCCTCGAAGCTGTTGGGCTTAATCCTATGATTGTAGTTATCAAAGGCCACGCTTTTGTTGCTTGCTGGTTGGAAAATGAATCTTTTGCCGAGTGCATTCAAGATGACATTTCGGTGTTGACCAAAAGAATTGCACCAGGCGTAAATGAAATTTGCGTTGTTGAATCAACTGCATTTACAAAGGGAAAGAGTGAGAATTTTGAAAGTGCAGTTGTAATGGCTGAAAATCATTTAAGTAATGAAGATGACTTTCATTACATTGTAGGCATCAAACGTTCAAGGGGAAGCGGAATAAGACCTTTGCCTTTGAAAAAAGAGGACGGCAGTTGGGATTATGGCGATGGGGCAAATGTCAAATCAGCAGTAACCGACAAGCCCGATGAGATTGAAGTCTTAGGCAAGTTACAACACACCGATTCCATAGAGTACACGCGGCAACAAATGTGGGAGCGAAAATTGCTTGATTTGAGTATGCGAAATGCATTATTAAACTTTCGTGTTACAAAAAACTCGCTTCAGCTTCTTGTAGATTCCTTACCAGAATTAGAATGCGCGCTTGTAGATGGCAAGGAGTTTCAAATATTCCATCGCCCAAATGATATGGTTAATTCCCCGCGCGATAATAAAATCTACGAAGCCATAAATAAAGAATCACCCTGGGTAACGCTAATTAAGTCGGAGTTCAAATATAATCGGATACGCACATTCTTAGATGAAGCTACACTAGGTAAGCAAATTCAAACGTTATATAGGACGGCAAAAACAAACATGGAAGAAAACGGTGCGAATACGATGTACTTGGCACTTGGTTTTTTGAAGTGGTACGAAACAAATATAAGTGAAAAACCACGGTATGCTCCGCTTGTACTTTTGCCGATTGACATTATCCGCAAATCCGCGCAACGTGGATATGTGTTTCGGTTGCGCGACGAAGAGCCGCAATTTAATGTCACATTACTCGAAATGCTACGGCGAGATTTTGGTATCGCCGCAACAGGGCTTGACCCTTTGCCATATGATGAAAATGGTGTAGATGTAAAACGGATTTTCCATGTCATAAGACAGCTTATTATGAACCGTCCACGCTGGGATGTTGAAGAACTAGCTTTTATTGGCGTGTTTTCATTCACCCAATTTATAATGTGGAATGACATTCGGCATAGAGTTGACGACCTCAGAAAAAACAAAATCGTTTCAAGTTTGATGCAGGGGCAAATGAACTGGACGGCGGATGCTAGATTCCCATTACCCAATGAACTTGATGATAACATAAGCCCGGCAGATATGGCCGTACCCATAAGCGCTGACTCGTCACAGTTAGCTGCGATCTATACTTCGGGAAAAGCGCAGAGTTTTGTACTACACGGACCACCAGGTACGGGCAAGTCGCAAACCATAACCAATATAATTGCAAATGCACTATACCAAGGTAAATCCGTTTTATTTGTTGCCGAAAAAATGGCGGCTCTTGAAGTAGTTGAGAAACGGCTTGAAGCCATTGGAATAGGCGATTTTTGTCTGGAGCTTCACTCAAACAAGGCGCGTAAAAAAGACGTTTTAGAGCAACTAGAAAAAGCGTTAAACATTGGTAAAATAAAAGCCCCAGATGCTTTTTATGAAGAGGCAAGTGATATATTTGAACTGCGTAAAGAGTTAAACGAAGTAGTGCGAGAACTTCACATGGTACGCGAGTTTGGCTTTTCGCTTTATGATGCCGTTTCTAAGGTGAACCAACATTACAATGCACCAGAATGCTTTGATTTCCCTGTTGGTTGGATTAATTCTCTAACCTCGCAAAAGATTTCGCGCACTATTGATTTGTGCCGCTTACTTGCTATCGCCGCTAAGGAATGTAACGGTGTTCATAATCATAGTTTGAAAGAGTACGCAAACGCGCAATATAGCCATACGATAAAAAACGAGTTGTACACAAATCTAAAAAATTACAAAAACACCTTGACTGAACTGAAAACAACAGCGGCAAGTCAATATACAGATTTGGAAATTCATATTAACAAATTGCAAGAACAACAAAACACTTTAGTCGCTCTAAGCAATGATGTAATTACAAATGCACCACAAATTTCAACTTCCCTGCTGAAACACGAAAAGATGTTAGCTTATGCAAAAAAGATAAATGACGTATGCCACCAATTCAACACAGCTTCGGATGCTTGTGATGCTTTGTACGACCTTACTTCTGGCGAACATGCTAAGATTAAAAATGTGCTATGTGAAGGAAGTGTCATTGATGCTGATTTATGCAAATATTCCGCCGCTTTGGCTACCATAATATCAATCATTCGTGAGACTCGCGAATTGACACATGAAGGAAAAATAAAGCTTCACGAACATCAACAACAAGTAAATGAATTATGCTCCATTCTTTCTACTGCGCCCCAAATCCCGGACAGCTTATTGGCACAAAAGGACTTATCATTGTATTCGGAAAAGATAAATGCCGTTTGCAAAGCAGGTAAGCGTCGCGACGAGTTAAGAATCGAACTAACCGCTTTATTTGCGGAGCATTTGTTGTCATTGGATGCGGAAACCATTTACTTGCAATGGGAACAAGCAGAAGCAAGTTGGGCCATTCCTAAGCTGTTTGAGCAATCCAAAATTACAAAATCAATAAGGCTCTATGCACATAATAAAAAGGCGTTTAAGAAAAATGATGTCGCAAAAACATTAAAGGCTGTTGTCGAATTTCAAAAGTGCGATTCGTTTATTGCAGAAAACGGAATGCTGTTTAACGATTTGTTTGGCGTGTTGTTCGACGGTGGTAAGTGTGACTGGGAACATCTTATCAAGATAACGAGTATAGCTATTGATATGCTTCGCATAATAGAGCAGTCCGTATTCTATGGAAGCGAATTTAGTGGTGCAGCTACTCAGATGCTTGAAGTATTAACAAATAATATCGATGTCAATAAAGATGCTCAAAAAGTCGATTGGACGATTGTAAGCAACACATTAGAAGCCCTGACAAATCTTGAAACATCATTAAGCAATAGCTTTGCTTCACCACTTGGTAAATGGCGGCATGAAGAAAATGGGCTTTCAGAAATTATTGGAAAGACTGAGCGGTGGCTTGCCAATTTAGATGGTCTTCGTGATTATAGTGCCTATTTGCAAGTTAAGTCGGATGCCGAAAATGAAGGTATTGGCTTTGTTTGTGATGCGTTGGAAAGAGGATTGTTACCAGAAAGCGAAATAGAATCGGCATATATAAAAGGTGTGTCAAAATTGTGCGTTTATTCCATTGTAGATACTACTCCATCGCTTAGTCAATTCCGCGGCAACTTATTTGCGCACAAAATTGAAAAATTCAATGCGTTGTGCAAGCAATATCAAGCTTTGACCCGACAAGAGTTAGCCGCTCGTCTTTCATCGCAAGTTCCTGCTGTAAGCGCAGGAGTTTCTGGCTCGTCAGAAGTTGGAATATTACAACGAGCAATAAAAAGTGGTGGACGGATGATGCCTGTTCGCAAATTATTTGAAAGCATTCCGACACTTTTAAGGAAATTGAGTCCGTGTATGCTGATGAGTCCTATATCCGTGGCTCAATATCTCGACCCTACATTTCCGCCGTTTGACCTTGTCGTTTTCGATGAAGCATCACAGATGCCAACCAACGAAGCCGTCGGGGCGATAGCGCGTGGGAGCGAATTGGTTGTTGTTGGCGACCCAAAACAGCTTCCGCCAACCAGTTTCTTTTCATCTAACCATATTGATGAAGCACATTATGACAAAGAGGATTTAGAAAGCATACTTGACGATTGCCTTGCTATCTCAATGCCGCAAGAGCATCTGCTATGGCATTATCGCTCTCGTCACGAAAGCTTAATTGCATTTTCAAATCAAATGTACTATGACAATAAATTATTTACTTTCCCATCACCAAACGATATGGTAAGTCAAGTTAAGCTCGTGCAGATTGATGGATTTTATGATAAAGGTAAAACTAAACACAATAGAGCAGAAGCGGAAGCGATTGTAAAAGAAATTATTCGTCGTTTAAGCGACCCCGTTTTGCAAAAGCGGTCTATGGGTGTTGTTACATTCAACTCAATCCAACAAACCTTAATAGCGGATATGCTTGAGGAGGAATTTGCAAAAAATCCGGAGCTTGACGAAGTCGCGAATAATGCGGAAGAGCCCATTTTCATTAAGAACCTCGAAAATGTGCAAGGTGACGAGCGGGATGTAATCTTGTTTTCAATCGGCTACGGACCCGATGCTCAGGGGCGCGTTGCATTGAATTTCGGGCCACTTAATCGTGAAGGTGGATGGCGCAGACTTAATGTTGCCGTTTCACGCGCACGCTACGAAATGTTGGTGTTTTCTGTTCTGCGCCCAGAGCAAATTGACCTTAATCGAACACGCGCCGAAGGATTGGTCGGGTTAAAGAAATTCTTGGAATTTGCGGCGAAGGGAAGTACCGAAATAACAAATATCGCAGAAACAACGAATGATTTGGATAATATCATTCTTGCTATTGCCGATGGCATACGCTCACTAGGCTTTGATGTCAGAACAAGCATTGGCGTTTCCGGGTATCATGTGGATATAGGTGTTGTTCACCCGAATAAAGCCGATGAATATATCCTCGGTGTTCTGTGCGACAGCATGAATTATTACAAAGGCGGTACGGCACTTGACCGTAACCACACGCAAGAAAGTGTGCTGAGGCATTTAGGTTGGCGTACCACTCGCGTATGGACGTTAGATTGGTGGGAATCGCCTACGAAGGAATTGGAACGGATTAAAGAGGAAATCGAAGATGCTCTTAGCACATACGAACATCCTGCCATTATAGTGGATAAACCAAAAACAACGAATAATTTTGAAATCGAGCAAGTAATCGTTGAATTAAAAAAATATACGGTTGCCGAAGTTCCTCCTGCTAATTTTTACGGGGAAAATGTTGAGGCCTTTCTCGGATATTCAAGCTCGGCATACATTATGTCACAGATTGAATCCATTATGAATACAGAAGCCCCCATTAGCCGCGATGTTTTGTGTAAGCGCATTTTAGATTCGTGGGGCATCTCGCGCAGAGGAAGCCGCATCAATGAGCGGTTTGACAGATTGTTTGCAAATATGGGATTGACGAAAACAGCATGTGGTGATGCCGTTTTTTACTGGGGCGACGGTATAGCCCCAAGCATTTATGACGAGTTTCGAGTACCGTCTGCCGACACGAAAACAAGGCGCAACATTGAGCATATTGCACCAGAGGAAATAGCATCTGCGGCAAAACATATTATGAAAATGAACGCTGGCATGAATGTTGATGATTTAGCGCGTGAAGTGGCAAGAATATTTGGATTTGCACGCTATACCGAAAACATGATTGCGCCTATTCGCTTAGGCATTGATGTCGCAAATAAGCGTAATTGGTTATTATTAGGTAATGACGGTCGAGTCTTGGAACAATTAAACCAAGCCGTAAAAAAGGAAACAAGGAAAATGAATACCATCCCTATGACTATTGCACAAACACTATTTTCAAGCGACACAACCATCAAGGAAGGGACAACATATCATATTTACAGAAAAAGAGCAGATGAAATTAAGGATGATGTTGGTACATGGGATAATGCAGCAATAGATGATATTTTGCATGATGAAAATCACAAAATTGATATGAATTTAATGCCGCATCATCTATTCTTTGCAAATGCTGAAACAGATACACAAGCCCTAAAATTGAGGGTCTCCATGTTAGATAATTCGACAAAAGGATTAGTAGAAACAGTTAATTCAACTACTGATATCGGCGACTTCTTCATAGCACATGCTCTATTGGTTATATGTCTTGAGGAAAAGGTTAAAATTTCAAAGCTACTTCCTAATATATACAACGGCCCACCTGAAAATGATTTAACGAACTTAATGAATGTTAAAGTTGTGAACATAAACGATTTCCTTGACAGAGCAATCAGCAACACAATTATGAAAACCCTAAAAATAGATGACTGCACAGAAAAGAAATTTATTTTCGATGCACTTTACAAAGACATAATGGAATGGCGAAACGATATGTATCAAGAAAATGTTGAACACTTGAAACTAAGCATTAGTAATCTAAAATGAACGTTTGCATAAACACCAGGTCACGAGGAGGAATGGCTATGTCTATACACGACGAAATTTATTTGGAAATACAAAAAATGGGTGCTGAAGAATTAAGGCACGCTTTATATGTCGAAAAAACAATGGTTAAATTTTGGAAGGAATTACATGATGAAATATCCAAAGAAGCATTATCGCTTAAACGAATGATCGTAACAGGTGCGCTTCACAGAAAAGCATTTTATGAAGTTGTTAATACACAGTTGGCGAAAGCAAATTCTTCTGGAAAGCGTGAGGTAGCTGAAATCTATAATATAATGCTAACTGTACTGGAGGAATGGAGTTGTGATGATGACTTATTAAACACTTTAATATCAGATATAGATTGTGCAGATTCGGGAACGCCAAAATCATTAAAAAAGCAAGGTGTTGTTAAATGGTACGATGATGAAAAAGGTTATGGACTTTTCTCTCTTAAAGGTTCTCTTACTGGAGAAGATGTTTTTATTCTTTCCTTCTATCTAAACAAAACAGGAATTGAAACACTTGACGAAGGAGAAATTTGCGAGTTTGAAATAGAGAGAACTGAGAATGGTCTTGTGGCGAAAAATATTGTTAAACTTTCTTGATGAGAGGGATGATGATAGAAAAGTATGCGTAGATTCATATTTAAGTATTGGTTGCTACTTGCTGTTAAGAGCGGCGTTATTGAACATTCGGAAGGGAATCATCGAAATGGTTCATGGGTATTGGTTAAAATTAAAACTAATGAAAATTAAAACTGATTTTAACCAATCACGAGATTTATAAAGCCCATAAATACGAGGTATTTGATTGGTTTTTTCAAAAATGTTTAACCAATCAAGCACATTATCAAACAGCGGAGGTTATCATGAGCAGTACACAAAAAGAATCGCACGAAGTATAGACGGATCCGACGAGGCTGTTTCCTTTGAGAAATATTTACTTAAAATACATGAATGGAATCAGAACACCGAAAACAAACGCCATGATTTTCCGCAAAGCGCCGATGGATTTGATTGGACTTACAGGGAGTTTTCCTAAACGGGAGGAATGCAAAAATGGCAGGCAAAAACATAAATTACTTTTTGATGGACGGCACAGCAAGCGGGCGTATCAAATGCACGATTGCAAACTGGACTGGCGTTGTGTACCGCATACCTCGCATCGACCTTGAAAAATGCAAACAACGTGAAGATTTGAAGCAAAGCGGTGTGTATTTTTTATTCGGCGAAGATGAGGAGTCTGGCGGCGGGCTTGTTTACATTGGACAGGCCGGTATACGCAAAAATGGCGAAGGTATCCTGTACCGCTTACAAGAGCATAGGCGGAATGCCTATAAAGAATATTGGACAGAAGCCGTTGTGTTTACTACTTCAAATAACTCATTTGGGCCAACAGAAATAAGCTGGCTTGAAAATAATTTCCGCAATCTTTCCGTTTCCGCTAACCGTTATATCGTGAAAAATGCCAACGACCCTAATGTCGGCAATGTAACGGAAGAAAAGGAAAGCGAACTTGCGGAGTTTGTGGACTATGCAAAGATTATCATGGGTGTGTTGGGGCATAAATTATTTGAGCCATTGGTGGCTACCCGATTAATGGACAGACCATCAACAGGCAACGAGATTTTGGCTGATAATGAGCTGTTTTACATGCGCCGAAAAATCAAAAAAAGCGGCATTACGATAGAAGCCACTTGCTTACGTACATCTGAGGGTTTTGTAGTCAAAAAAGGCAGCATGATTGAAAAAAATGATTCAGTAAGCATTCCTATAGGAATAAAGAAACATAGGCAGGTTGCAAAAACAGATGAAAATGGTATTTTGCTAGAAGATGTGCTTTTCAAAAGTCCGTCATATGCGGCGGCGTTTGTAATCGGCGGCCATGCCAATGGGCTAACAGAGTGGAAGAATAGAGAGGGTATAACCTTAAAGGACATGGAGCAAGCAGGGTCGAACGACGATGCGGACGATATTTAATTTTAGATAATCGTAGCAATTGTTATGAAAAAGGGCGGAAGCGCAAACGTAAATTGCATTTTGCCCTTTTTATTTTCCAGACGGCATCTGGAAAATTCAAAACACTCACGAGTAGATATAGTTGAAAAACTTATTGAGTCCGCATTGAAAAATGGCGGGAAAGATAATGTAACAATTTTTACGTAAAAGTGAATATGTAGCTTGAGGAATATCTTCCTCTCCCTCATCTCTCCAACTCTCCAAACTTCTCCCTTTTCCATTGACCAAGGGAGAGGTTTTGTGATATAATATATAAAATGATTTAATTGGAGGGTTCATAATGTTTGAAAAACAAACAATGGAACGCAAGCGTGATTATAACCAAAAAGCACAAGATACGATGCTTGCTTTTTTGAATACAGACGGCGGCACTCTTTATATTGGGATTGATAATGAAGGCGCAGTATATGGCGTAGATGGTAATGTTGACGAACTTATGCTGAGTATCGCAACCAGTTTTCGTGATTCCCTCAAGCCCGACCCATCCGGCTATTTTAAGGTTGAGCCGGAAGAGCGTGAGGGCAAAACTATAATCACGGTAACTGTAAATCGTGGTTCATCTATTCCGTATTGTTATGCCGCATATGGTCTTGTACCGAAGGGCGTTTACGTTCGCATTTCAGGTAGTACGCATATGGCAACTCACGAGCATATCCGGCAAATGATTAAGGATAACGGTACAGGACAATTCTTAACAGAGTTGTCTATCGAACAAAACCTAACATTCGATTATGCAGATAAAACTTTCGCAGAAAAAGAAGTGAAGTTTGGGGAAAACCAAAAGCAATCACTCGGA
>Ga0123355_10000257_pt1 | contig 68144 bp, 50 predicted proteins | sample TergutEmb28metaG_3_FD_89872 | JGI IMG/M metagenome (GOLD analysis project Ga0123355, IMG submission 89872) | Embiratermes neotenicus P1 segment gut microbial communities from Petit-Saut dam, French Guiana - Emb289 P1 | ecosystem: Host-associated > Arthropoda: Insects > Digestive system > Gut ...
GGCAGAATAAGAAGTAATTCAGCCACTTTAGGCGGAGGTGTTCACGTCACCGATACAAATTCTACTTTCCGTATGCGCGGAGGTTTAATCGATGTAAACGTCAACGTTGTTGAAGGTGGCGGTGTATGGGTTGTTGATAATGCGCGATTTATTATGGAAGCCGGCGGCACAACAGCAGCACCCACAAGTGGCAGAATTGCAGATAATAATGCAACAGGTAATGATGGGCGAGCCGGTGGCGGTGGTGTAATGGTCATTGACGGAGGTACTTTTGAAATGAGCGCCGGATTGATTGAACGCAACTCTGCTATCGTTCGTGGTGGTGGCATAAATATAAGAAATGCCGGTGCAACAATATCCAATGGTACAATTAGAAATAATGAAGTAACTGATGGGAATGGTGCAGGTATACATCTTACCATGAACAGTCATGTTACTATTAAAGGTGGGGACATTATTAATAATACTGCCGGTAATCAAGGTGGTGGTTTATTTGCATGGAGAGACAGTACTATTACTATGGACAACGGCTCTATAAGAAGAAACACTGCTTTTGTTGGAGGTGGTGTTGGTATTGGTGGTAATTCAACTCTTGATATGAACGGTGGTTCAATTGAATATAACACTGCAAATATAAGACCAAATATGAGAGATGACGGTAATGGCGGTGGCGTTTTTGTTACCGGAGGTTCGAATTTTAATTTATATAATGGGAAAGTTCGCAACAATATTGCAGGTAGAGTAGGCGGTGGCATAGATATATCAGGCGGTAACTTTACCATGTTTAATGGTGAAATAAGTGGAAATGAAGGTCCTAGAGGTGGCGGTGGTATTCATGCGCTTTTAAGCTCAGTAATTGTCATTAATAACGGTGAAATAAAAAATAATAAAACCTTTGGTGCTGTTGGCAGAACATTTGCAGGTGGTGGTGTAGCATTGGATGCTAGTTCATTTACCATGAATAACGGCAAAATCACTGGTAATGTTGCAATTGGTAATGGTGGTGGCATACATGTTTGGAATCCCAATGCTAACAACCGTTGCATTATTAATGGCGGTACAATTAGTGAAAACACAGCAGATAATGGTGGCGGAATTTTTGTAAATCACGAAAGAAACTGGACTCAATTTGTTACTGTTGGAGAATCTGTAGTATTTTCAAACAATGTTGCACAAATCGGCATGCAAATTGATAATGAATTAGCACAGAAACATCGATCACATATTAATCCAAGCACAGTTAGTGTTGCAGGTTTTCCTATTTTTATGGCAACGCTAGAAAATCCGGAATATTTTGAAGAATCTACCACACAGCATGCATTCACAAACTATGACATAAATGCTATTGGCGAGATGCAGTTTTGGCGTGTAACTTATGAAGTGGGAGAGGGTGATGGCGAAATTTCATTAGTAGTTGGTCAAAACCGTATTTCAGTTCCTAGTGCTGCATTTGTTTCAACAGCAGCACAACTAATGTTTGCTGCAAATCCTGAAGCTAGATTTATCGACTGGGAGATAGGCACAAGATTGAGTGAACGCAACGACGACGGAAATCAAACTGATTTCACTAATCAAGGCCGTGACCCAAATCACACTTTACAATACATTATAAATGCACACACTCATATGATAGCTAACTTTTTACCGGCGCCTATAACTACAGATTTAGTCGTGTCAAAAATAGTAACAGGTGAATTTGGTAACTTAACAATGGACTTTGATTTCACTATTACATTTACAGATTCAAGTGGAAATCCATTACCTCCGGACACTCAGTTTTATTATGCCGGAGGAGTTATTATGAACACAAATGCAACAGCTCCATTGAATGGCACATTGAAGCTCAATAGTGAGGGGATTGCAACATTCCGGTTACGACATGGTCAAAGTATTACAATTGCAGATGTTCCTATAAACAGTAATGTGAAAGTTGTTGAAACAGTTGATTTGAACTACGTGACATCCATTGTTATAAACAATGAAAATGAAGAAGTTACTTTAAATAATACTACGGTAGCAGCGTTAACTGTAGTACCTGATTGCACAATTAATTTCATCAATGACAGATTTGTGCCGGTGCCTACCGGATTAGATATAGGTGACGCAGGCGCAATATGGTTACTATCACTTCTGATATTCTCTGTTGTTGTGGTTGCATATGTACTAAAACGTATATTTTTTGTCAAAAAAGCACCTTTTAGGGTGTAGTGGCAAACGAAAAAAAGGTATATAATTTAGACATAAATAAGAGATAAATCAAAAGAAAAAAGAGCAAGCTATTGAAAGTGAGCCACTGATAGTAACTGGAGAGTCGGTCATGAAAAAGAACATTTTAGATCAAAATGCGCAAGCATATAAGAACTCCACAAAGAGAACACGTATTACAAGTACAGCAGAACTGCAAGAGTATAAAGACAAAGTTGAGGGTGCTTCAGTGCAAGTGCAACCGATGCAATATACACCGCCTTCTGTTTGGAAAGAACTAGGTGGGCTTGGAATGAAAATCATAGTAATTGCTGTTGTTTTTACAATAATATTCACATTCTTCTATGGTTTTCATCGTGTAATAAATCCGGACATGTCACCAATGATTAGAACAGGGGATTTGGTGTTGTTTTATCGCTTGAACAGAGAATATGCAATAGGGGATCTATTAGTACTCGATTTTCAAGGTGAACGCCATGTACGACGAGTTGTTGCAAGAGCAGGAGATACCGTAGAATTTTCAAATGGCAATCTGGTGGTAAACGGTTCAATTCAACAGGAAACAGACATCTTTTTTGAAACTTGGCAATATGATAATGACTTATCTTTCCCTTTGGTTGTAGGAAATGATCAAGTGTTCGTCTTAGGTGATGCACGAGAAGGAGTGTCAGACAGTCGAGTGTTCGGTGCAGTTAATGTTGAAGATACGCATGGAAAAGTAATCACAATAATTAGACGAAGAAACTTCTAAAAAATTTCGCGTATATCCGCGTTTATATAAATCAAAATCACAAAAAGAATTAAAATCACAAATGAATCATAAGGAGAAAAAATCATGTTAAGAAAATCAAAAATTATTGTAGCAGTTCTACTAGTAGTTCTCATTAGCATTAGTACATTTACAGTTGCATTAGCTAGTAATGATACCCCAGTAGAACAATCACTCACTAAAATATTTAGAATGCCACAAGGTACGGATACACCAGAAGCAAAATTTGAATTTGAAGTAAAACTTGTTAGCGTAGATGACAACACAAATCCACCGCAATCAAGCGTACCGACATTTGAGAATATCGTCATCAATATTGAAGCAGAAACAGTGGGAGAAGCACCGGGTGCTAACAATAGAGAAGCTAGGGGAGTTCACGAAAATATATTCGCAAATGCTTCATTCCCACATGCAGGTGTTTATATATTTGAAATAAGTGAAGTTCATAATACCAATCCTGAACTGGATTCAGCATCCTCACAAAATGAGTTAATTTACTCAAATGTTGTTTATAAACTTCAAGTACAAGTTGCAAACTCCAGTACTCCCGGTGGTACTTATGTCGCACTTGTAGGCATGATTGCCGGAGCCAAAGATGAGAACGGCAATGCAGTATTTGGCACTGAAAAAGCAGAGCAACTTATTTTCACAAATGACTTTGTACGCACTAATGGACCACTTGATCCAAATAACCCAAAACCCGGCACAGAATCAACACTCAATGTTAGCAAAACTGTAACAGGCGAACTTGGAAGAAGAGATCAATATTTCAACTTCTCAATGACACTTAATGTCCCGGCTCTAATGGGTGAGCAAGCACCGGCACGTTATAAAGCATACTTTGTAGATGAAAATGGCGCAGTTATAACCGACATCACAGAAAATGCAGCAGATAGCGAAACAGGAGCAGACAATGGCGGTCCATTCATTTGGGTGTCAGTCGACGATACAACAAACTACAATCTTTTACATGGACAAAAATTAGTCTTTGTAGACACTCCTGTAGGTACAAGCTACACTGTAACAGAAGCTAAAGCTGATAACTACAAAACAAATTTTTCAATAACAACTAATAATAGAACTGAAGGTCCTTTCGAAGGAAACGAAACAGGAACTCAATTTGTTGGAGAACTAAAAAACTCAGCTGACTTTACAAACGATCGTCCTTTTACTGCACCAATGGGCTTGTCATTAAATGATTTACCATTTGTTGGACTTATTCTTTTAGCAATTGCAGCACTCGTAACATTCGTTGTAGTAAAAGTTCGCAAACAAAGAAAATACTTCTAAGAAAGTAAGCATTTTCTAAAGCGTGAAAAGTATAAGAATTACTTTTTAAAGAAAGGAGTTCCATATGAGCATGGAAAAGATTGTAAGAAAATCAGTACGGATTGCAAATGCTTTGATTAACTTTTGCGTACTAGTTGCAATCATGCTACTGCTTGCCTTTGGCACCTACGCCATATGGGACTCTGGTCAAGTACACTCAGCTGCCAGTTCAGAGAACTATGCAATGTACAGACCTTCAGGAGATGAAGAGAATGACTCATTCGAAGAGTTGCAAGCAATTAATCCTGATGTGTTTGGTTGGTTAACAGTTTATGGAACCAACATTGACTATCCGATTGTGCAGGGGCAAGACAATATTAGATATGTAAACACAGATGCAAGAGGCAGACATGCTCTTTCAGGTGCAATATTTCTTGATGCTCGTAGTAGCCCAAACTTTGCAGATTTCAGTAGCATTGTGTATGGACATCACATGGAAAATAATGTTATGTTCGGAGAAATAGGACTATTTACAAGCAGGGACTATTTTGAAGCTCGCAGGTACGGGATGTTATATTTTGACGGTAATGAACATGGATTAGAGTTTTTTGCTTTCGTTCATGCAGATGCTTATGATACAACAGTGTTTAGAGCACGAATCACAGAGCAAGACGATCAACAAGAGTATTTGGATATGTTATTAGATACTGCTATGCATGTACGGGAAGATGTGTCGGTAACAACCAACGACAGAATTGTACTATTATCCACTTGCACACCAAATACCACAAATGGGCGAGATATTTTAATTGCAAAAATCACGAATGATGTTCAAAGTGATCCATTTTGGAGAGAAGTAGCAGATACACTTATTACAATTCCCGGAATTGACGCAATATCAAATCAATGGGTAAAAATTAGCATTCTAGCTATTGCACTGATATTGATTCTAATAGTAGTAATAATAATCATTTGTAAAAAAAGAAAAAGAGGTGATGGACCATGTTAAGGACTATCACAGTTAATAAAAAAATATACCGTTTCGCAGTTAGTTTGATTTTAGTATGCACGCTTGCATTCCTACTTGGTACAACTGCATATGCTACTATGCAAGCAGAAGTCACGTTAACTGTGCGACAAGAGTTATCAGTTGTTGGAACACCACCATCAGAGGCTTTTACGTACAGACTTACTCCAACTACAAGTAATGCACCCTTGCCAAAAGGAAGCTTTGGAAGCGATTATGTATTTATAGTAACCGGAAGTAATGAAAGAGATTTAGCAGAAATTGTTTTTACAAAATCCGGAACATATAAATACAATCTTTCTTGTACAACAGCTAACTCTGCTGGTTATGTAATTGACAATAGGGTGTATGAGATTGAGATACAAGTACTGAATTCTTTTGATGTATATATACTTGCAAGACATGATGGAGTGAAAGTATCTGAGCTGCTATTCAAACATAGTTATGTAGAGCAAACTCCAACGCCCACGCCAACTCCCTTACCAACGCCAACACCGACTCCTACGCCACAGCCCGATCCGACACCAACTCCAACCCCAACACCTGCACCTCCGGCGCCCACTCCTGCACCTCCAACACCTACGCCTACTACACCGCCTGTCACAGAAGCTGTGACAACTCCTGATGACCCAACCGATCCAGATCCGGAAGATGTAGTAGATACACCTGAAACAGAGATTGTAGTGGATACGCCTGAAACAGTGGTTGTTGAAGATGATGCAACTATTGAAAGTCCTGAATTACTAGAAGAGGGGACAATAGTCTATGATCCCGATCTCCAACAATATTTTGTGGTTGATGAATATGGTAATTTAATCCCAATTGAGGATGCACCAACACCTTTGGCGTGGTTTCAAGCACCTTTGGCGTGGTTTCAAGACAGTGGTGGAGCTTGGGCGTTACTTAACTTAATTCTTAGCATTCTTGGTGCTTTTGCCGCAATTATTACAACGGTTTATGCAATTGTTAAGAAAACCAGAAAACGAGATGCAGATGACGAAGTGCTGGATGATGCAGAGTATGGAAGACATATTGATGTAGTTAGTAACAATCAAGTTGATCAAGATGAGGAAGAGAACAAAGAACGCAAGAAGCGTGTTAGAAAAGTTAGCTTTATTGCAATGTACCTTATGGCAATTCTCGCAATCATTCTCTTTATCCTTACTCAAGACATAAGATTACCAATGATTTTTATCGACAGATGGACAATCGTACATGTAATACTTGCGATTATTGAAATTGTTGCAATAATCACGGTTCGGATGAAAAGAAAAAAAGAGCGTGATGATGAAGATGAAGATTTTCACGACGATAGCAACAATGAAGACGGAATAACATTGGACGTAATTCACTAAAACACTAATTATACAGAGCTCGAAGTAGTTTATTGCAAATTACTTCGAGTTTTTGTTACTAGTCTTAGTATTCTCTGTGTGCGCTTGCACTCAGAGTCTGTATTGTTCGATTTCGTTGCTCAGACAGTGTGCGCTTCAAATAAATTATAGCCATAACCATGCTTGCTGGGCGCCCCAAACTCGCTTTGGAAATCGAAAACACAGAACTCTTCGCCGCGCCTCGTGTGCAGTGTAACTTATAACCGAGCTATTACTGTAGTTTTTTAGTTCGAAAATGCTTTGAAATGTGCCTGTTATTGTGTTATTCTAAAGTAATGAAAGTAGGTGAGAGTGTTTATGGTTCAATGGGTTGAAAATACTATACCGAAAACAGATTGTAGTGGTAACTTATCACTTATGGATGTTGATACTGTTATTAATATTCGCAAGTTTTTTGAGGGGTTTCCACAATATGATAAAACTCCGCTAGTTTCTCTTGATAATTTAGCGACAGAGCTTGGTGTTGGTGGAATATATATTAAGGACGAGTCTTATAGATTCGGCTTAAATGCTTTTAAAGTTCTTGGTTGTGCCTTTGCTCTTGCTAGTCATATTGCTCAAAAATTGGGTGTTTCTGTTTGGGAGCTAAACTATAATACGTTGCCTGAAGCTACTGCGAAGCTTGGCGAGCTTACGTTCTTTGCTGCAACTGATGGTAATCATGGTCGTGCTGTTGCTTGGGCAGCTCGAGAGCTGGGGCAGAAAGCTGTTATTTATATGGCAAAAGGATGCCCTCAGGTGCGACTTGATCACATTAGGCGTGAGGGTGCTACAGCTCATATTTCTGATTTGAACTATGATGACACTGTTCGATATATTGCAGAGTTAGCAGAAAAAACTCCAAATTCAGTTATTGTTCAAGATACTGCTTGGGAGGGTTATGTGGACATTCCTGCTTGGATTATGCAAGGTTATGGTGTTATTGCTTTAGAAGCTTACGAACAGTTAAATGAGATTAATGTAAAACCAACACATATGTTGCTTCAAGCAGGTGTTGGTGGTTTTGCAGGTGCTGTTCAAGGGTTTGTTTCGAATAAATACAAAGATAGTGCTCCAACTATATTTGTAGTAGAGCCGTCAGCTGCTGATTGTTATTATAAATCTGCTTTAAAGGGTGATGGTTCAGCTGTACATGTTGGCGGCGATATGAAAACAATTATGGCGGGTTTATCTTGTGGCGAGCCCAGTTCTATTGCGTGGGATATATTGAAAAACAAAGCAAATTTCTTTACAACTGTTGATGATCGAGATGCTGCGAGAGCAATGCGTGTTCTTGGTGCTCCTGTCAAAGGTGATAAGAGAGTAATATCAGGAGAATCGGGTGCATCTTCAATGGGATTGTTACTGGAACTGCTAACAAATGATGATTTGAATGATTTAAGACAACAAGCAGGTATCGGTAAAGATTCACATTTCTTACTGGTTAGCACTGAGGGTGATACGGACCCGGATATTTATCGTGATATTGTTTGGAATGGAAAATATTGACGCGAAAATATCGCTGAAAACTACACACTGCATGCTAGGATGAAGTGAAACAAATGACTGGAGGTAGACATGGATTTTAATGCTGTAAAAGATCGTGCCGAGTATTATAAGCCTGATATGACCAAGCTACTAAGAGAGCTTGTTAAGTTGCCGGGCGAGAGTTGCAATGAGAAAGCAAAGATAGATCGTGCTGCTGAGGAAATGCGAAAGCTTGGGTTTGATAGAGTTGATATTGATGGTATGGGCAATCTGTTAGGTTATATGGGAACAGGGAAGCGTATTATTGCTTTCGACGGTCATATCGACAATGTTGGTGTCGGCAATCTTGACAACTGGAATTTTGACCCTTTTGAGGGTTATGAAAATGATGAAGAAATCGGTGGTCGAGGTGTTTCTGATCAACAAGGTGGAATTGTAAGTGCTATATATGGCGCTAAAATTATGAAAGATTTAGAACTTCTAAATGATGAGTTTACTGTACTGGTTACTGCGACCGTACAAGAAGAAGATTGTGATGGTCTTTGCTGGCAGTATATTATCCACGAAGGTGGAGTGAAGCCTGAGTTTGTCGTACTAAATGAACCTACTGACGGCGGTATATATCGCGGTCAACGTGGTCGTATGGAAATACGTGTTGATGTAAAAGGGATTTCATGTCACGGTAGTGCACCTGAGCGTGGAGATAATGCGATTTATAAAATGGCAGATATTTTGCAAAATGTTAGAAGTCTAAATGAAAACAACACAGACGAAAACAATGAAATTAAAGGTCTGATAAAAATGCTGGACGAAAAGTACAATCCTGAATGGGAGGAAGCTAGATTTCTTGGTCGTGGTACGATTACAGCCAGCGAAATATTCTTCACGTCACCGAGTAGATGTGCTGTCGCAGATTCATGTTCAGTTTCATTAGATAGACGAATGACTGCCGGAGAAACTTGGGAGAGTTGCCTTGAAGAGATACGCAATCTTCCTGCTGTACAAAAATATAAAGATGATGTCACAGTATCCATGTATCAATACGACAGTCCAGCATATACAGGATTGGTTTATCCAATAGAATGCTATTTTCCAACTTGGGTGATTCCTGTTGATCATCCAGTTACAAAGGCTATGGAAAAGAGCTATAAAAGTCTATATGGCAACGAGCGCATAGGCTCTTCTGAAACTATTAGTGAACGTCAAGTTCGTCCGCTTATTGACAAATGGACTTTTTCTACTAACGGTGTAACCATCATGGGTAGAAATGGAATACCATGTATTGGCTTTGGTCCCGGTGCAGAGGCTCAGGCTCATGCTCCAAATGAGAAAACTTGGAAGCAAGATTTAGTGGTAGCTGCAGCTGTATTTGCTGTATTGCCAACCATATACATGAGAATATAATTCGCCTCCACCAAGCAATATGTCCTGAATTTTTCGCTAGAACGGGTCTTATCGCCCTACATACGCGAAAAATCCATGACACATCGCTTGATTGCGGCTAACCTGTGACTATTAACCGTAAAACTAGAGTGAAAATGAATATATAACCGAAAAATAATATAAATTTCAAAAATATATTGCATAATATTCAAAAATAATGTATAATAATACGGAGAAAGGGTTATATCTAATGAGTGTACATATTAAGGATTTCACAGACAAGTTGAAGAAGCTGGAAACAAGCAAGATGTATCAAGATGACTTTTTATTAACATGGGATAAGTCTGATGATGAAATTGATGCTGTTTTCGTAGTGGCAGACGCTTTAAGACATCTACGAGAGAATAATGTAGCGGCAAAAATATTTGATAGTGGTCTTGCGGTGAGTCTTTTCCGGGATAATTCAACAAGAACACGTTTTTCCTATGCATCTGCAGCAAATCTTTTGGGATTAGCAGTACAAGATCTAGATGAGGGCAAAAGTCAAATTGCGCATGGTGAAACTGTTCGTGAAACAGCAAACATGGTATCTTTTTTGTCAGAGGTCATTGGTATTCGTGATGATATGTATATTGGTAAAGGCAATGCATACATGCGAGAAGTTGCGCACGCAGTGCAACAAGGTTATGATGATGGCATACTAGAGCAACGTCCTACACTTGTTAATTTACAATGCGATATAGATCATCCCACACAGTCAATGGCAGATATGCTTCATATAATTCATCATTTTGGTGGTGTTGAAAACCTTAAAGGTAAGAAGCTGGCAATGACTTGGGCGTATTCGCCATCATATGGCAAACCTCTTTCTGTACCACAGGGTGTTATAGGTTTGATGACTCGTTTCGGAATGGAAGTCAGTTTGGCTCATCCTGAGGGATATGAAGTCATGAGTGATGTTGTTAAAATAGCTGAAGAAAATGCAGCAAAAAGCGGCGGAAAATTCTACAAAACAAATGATATGAAAGATGCATTCAAAGATGCTGATATTGTGTATCCAAAGAGTTGGGCGCCGTATGCAGCTATGGAAAAGCGCACAATATTATACGAGAACAACGATAATGTAGGTATTGATAAACTTGAAAAAGAACTTTTACTTCAAAACGCCAATCATAAGGACTGGGAATGTACAGAAGATATGATGAAGCTAACTAAGGATGGCAAAGCTTTATACATGCATTGTCTACCTGCGGATATTTCAGGCGTAAGCTGTGATGAAGGAGAGGTTGCTGCTTCTGTGTTTGAGCGTTACAGAGAGCCTTTATACAAGGAAGCCGGTTATAAGCCGTATATCATTGCAGCAATGATGTTTTTATCAAAAGTTAAAGATCCAAGTGAAGTACTAAATATGCTTGCAACGAGAAATGGCATTCTGCGCAATACTTAAACAAATATAGACTTCGCACATGTTGATTAGTTTTCTGAATGGATGAAAGCTACCACTATGTGCGACTGTGTATAAATTATTATTTTAGGAGAAGAGGATAGGATGAAAAAAATTGTTTTAGCTCTTGGAGGAAATGCCCTAGGTAATACTTTAGAGGAGCAAAAAGTCGCAGTTAAAACTGCTGCAAAAGCCATTGTTGACATAATCGAGGGTGATTCAGAAATAGTTATCACTCACGGTAATGGTCCGCAAGTTGGAATGATTAACCTGGCAATGGAAACAGCAAAAAAATACGATGATAGTTTCTATCATATTCCAATGTATACTTGCGTTGCTATGACTCAAGGTTATATTGGTCAAGATATTCAAAATGCAATAAGTGATGAATTAAATGCAAGAGGAATCGGCAGACCTGTAGCAACTGTGGTCACCCAAACACTTGTTGATGCAAATGATCCTGCTTTCAAAGATCCTACAAAACCAATTGGTGCTTTCTATACTAAGGAAGAAGCAGATGTAATGATTGCAAATGGCGAAAAAGTAAAAGAAGACTCAGGTAGAGGATATCGTAGAGTTGTTGCATCTCCGCTACCAGTTGATATTGTTGAACACAAAACTGTTCAAGCACTGCTGGACGCAGGTCATGTTCCTGTTGCTGCAGGTGGTGGTGGTATTGCTGTTACTAAGAATGAAAATGGACATTTTGATGGAGCATCAGCAGTTGTTGATAAGGACTTTGTTAGTGCAAAACTTGCAGAAATTCTAAATGCTGATATGCTAATAATATTAACCGCAGTTGAACATGCTTATTTGAACTTTGAAAAACCAGATCAAGAGCCGCTAATTAAAATTACAACGGAAGAAGCTAAAAAACGCATTGATGAAGGCCATTTTGCTCCCGGTTCAATGCTTCCAAAAGTTGAAGCGTCTATGTTATTTGCAAAATCTGCTCCGGGACGCAAAGCTGTTATTGCGAAGCTTGATAGAGCTCAAGACATTCTCACAGGCAAAACTGGTACAATGATAGTAGACTAAAATATACTTAAAGGAACGACTGTAATATTGTTAAAAGTAACTGCTATTCTATTGGCGGCAGGATTGTCGCGACGAATGGGCGAAGATAAGTTAAGCTTTGATTATGAGGGTAAATCATTACTGCAAAGAGCAGTTGATTTACTCTCGGATCTACCTGTCCATAGACATATTATAATTACAACTGATGCCGGGTCGAAGTCTATTGTACTACCTCCCGGCATACAGCTATTTGTTAACAAAGATCCAAGTGCCGGATTAAGTGGAAGTGTTAAACTAGGTGTTAAGAAAGCACGCGGAACACATTACTTATTTTTAAATGCGGATCAACCACGTTTAACTTTAAATGACGTCTATCAACTGTTAAAAATCGCAAAAGCAAATCCTGATAAAATCATATATCCTATGATTAATGAAAAGCCATGCTCTCCAACCATATTTCCTAAAAGTTTTCGTAAGCAGTTACTAGGTTTATCCGGTAACAAAGGTGGTAGTGTCGTGCGAGATGCAAATGAAGAGTATAGCATTGGAGCAATACCTGAACACCTTAATAACTTTGTAGATGTTGACAACATGGAGGATTATCGTGGTCTGTTTTAATGTCAATGGACAGCGTGTGGAAACTGATCTAGAGAACACTAAACTCATAACTTTTTTGCGTGAGAAAATGCGACTAACTTCAGTAAAAGAAGGTTGCTCTAATGGCGCGTGTGGCACATGCATGGTACTTGTTGATGGCAAGATAACCCGTGCATGTGTCTTGACAATTTCAAAGCTTAGCGGCAAGTCAATCCTTACTGTAGAAGGTCTTTCAGATCGTGAAAAAGAAGTATATGCATACTGTTTTGCAACAGCGGGCGCAGTGCAGTGTGGTTTTTGCATACCCGGAATGGTGATTAGCGCAAAAGCTCTAATTGGGACAAATGATAATCCAACACGTGATGATGTTAAGAAAGCAATTCGTGGCAATATATGTCGTTGTACAGGGTATGTTAAAATCGAAGATGCAATTATAATGGCAGCCGAATATTTTAGAGAGAACAGGCAAATACCCAACGCATCAAAATCAGGCAAGCTTGGAGAGAATGTCTATCGTTTAGACGCTGATGAAAAAACACTAGGCACAGGTCTATATACTGATGATGTCATAGTCGACGGCATGGTATATGCAAGGGCTTTGAGAACAAAGTATCCCAGAGCACGTGTGTTAAGTATAGACGCAAGTAATGCACTGGCGCATCCTGACTGTATAAAAGTAATTACAGCAAAAGATGTGCCCGGCGATATTAAATGCGGACATATCATAAAGGATTGGGACGCACTCATAGCTGAGGGCGATATTACTCGTTACATTGGTGATACAATAGCTTTAGTAGTGTCAAAAACAAGTGAATCTCTTGATGATGTGCTTGCACTGGTTAATGTAGAATATGAAGAGCTAGTTCCAATTACATCTCCCAAAATGGCTCTTGAAGAAAATGCTCAACTAATTCACGAAAGTGGAAATGTTTTGAGTAGACAACAAATAAAACGCGGAGATGCCGATAAAGCGATAGCAAATGCGAAGCACGTAATTACCAGACACTATTCTCTACCTTTTACGGAACATGCATTCATGGAACCTGAATGTGCAATTGCCATGCCTGATGGTGATGATGGATTATTTTTATATACAGGTGGACAAAGTGTTTATGATGAACAGAGAGAAATAAGCGGATTATTAGGTATTCCTATTGAAAAGATTCGAGTGCGCTCAATGCTTGTTGGCGGTGGATTTGGTGGTAAAGAGGACATGAGTGTACAGCACCATGCAGCTCTTGTGGCATGGCTTGTGAAGAAGCCTGTAAAAATAAAATTCTCTCGTCAAGAAAGTATTCTTGTTCATCCAAAACGTCATGCAATGGAAATCGACTTTACAACAGCATGTGATGAAAATGGTATTATAACAGCAATAAAAGCAGATATTGTATCGGACACAGGCGCATATGCAAGCCTTGGTGGTCCGGTTATTCAGCGTGCATGTACACATGCAGGGGGACCATATAATTTTCAAAATGTAGATATTACGGGTACTGCAGTAATTACGAACAATCCTCCAGCAGGAGCGTTTCGTGGGTTTGGCGTGCCACAGTCATGTTTTGCAATGGAAAGTAACCTTAATTTACTTGCAGAAAAAGTTGGCATTTCTCAATGGGAAATACGTTATAGAAATGCTATACGACCGGATCAAGAGTTACCAAATGGTCAAATTGCAGATGGTTCAACAGCTCTTGTAGAATGTCTGAATGCTGTGAAAGAAACCTTTGAAAGCTCAAAATATACAGGTATTGCCTGTGGATTTAAAAACTCAGGTCTTGGAGTTGGCGTGCCCGATATTGGTAGATGTATCTTGTCCGTAGAGAATGGAAAAGTTCATATTCGTTCCAGTGCAGCTTGTATAGGACAGGGGATGGCAACGGTTCTCACTCAGATGGTCTGTGAAACGTTGAATATTTCCTCAGAACTAGTTGTTGTAGAGCCACCTGATACTTCACGCACTCCTGACTCAGGTACAACTACTGCATCTCGCCAAACTGTATTTTCTGGCGAAGCAGCAGTGCTTGCAGCAAATGAGTTGCGCAAGGACTTATCTGAGAAGTCATTAGATGAATTAAATGGCAAAGAATATTATGGTGAGTATAAGTCCGAAACTGACCCTATGGGAAGCGCCAAACCAAATCCGGTAAGTCACGTTGCATATGGATATGCAGCACAGGTAGTTGAACTTGAAGAAACGGGTAAAGTAAAAAAAGTAACAGCTGCTTATGATATGGGCACTGTTGTGAATCCAATATCTGCTGAAGGGCAGATTGAGGGCGGTGTTATTATGGGTATTGGATATGGATTGACCGAAGATTTTCCTGTAAAAAATGGATATCCAACAGCAAAGTATGGTACACTTGGTTTAATCAGAGCACCAAATGCACCTGAAATCGAAACAATATTTGTTAAATCTGAGAATAATACAAACGCTCCTGCATATGGCGCAAAAGGAGTGGGGGAGCTTGCGACAATTCCTACAGCACCTGCTATACACGGAGCGTATTATAGATTAGATGGAAAATTCAGAAATAAATTACCAATGGAGGAAACGTATTATGAATAATGAACAACTGATTGAACTGGCAAAAGAAGCAAGAGAAAAGGCATGTGTAGAACTTTCAGGCTTCAAAGTTGGAGCTGCATTACTTGAGAAAAATGGAAATGTTATCTTAGGAAGTAATATAGAAGACCCATCAGGAATCGGAGTGACGAACATCTGTGCCGAGCGTTGTGCTATTGTTAAAGCTCTATCTGAAGGATATAGAGATTTTGAGAAGATAGCTGTAGTAGGCGGTCTGGACAAATTGATATTTTGTGCACCATGTGGCGCATGCAGACAATATCTAAACTCATGGTGTCCATCAATTAAAGTGATACTTTTAGAAGATAATGGCGAAATAAAAGAATACAGCATGAAAGAACTCCTTCCGTACTCTTTTGACGAAACATTTTAATATTTGAACTCTAGTAAAAAACAACAGGCTTACAGCAAGTTATTGCGTATGCTTGTTGTTTTTATCTTAAATGAATATGACAGATTTGTATTTAACCCTTTAGATATGATGTAACAAGTTCTTGTAACAGTTCATCTCTGTCGAGTCTACATATGAGATTGCGTGCATTGTTATAGTTTGTAATATAAGTTGGATCTTCAGATAAAATATATCCGACGATTTGATTAACAGGATTATATCCTTTTTCTCTAAGAGCATCATATACAGCCGTGAGAATATCACGAGTATTACTCTCGCTTCCTATAACATCAAACTTTCTTGTATAACCGTCCACTCATGACACCTCCATATCGTTTAGTATTTCTATAATTACTATACTAGACTTTTGTATAACAGTCTAGTGAATTATAATTACAAAGTTGTAACCATTGAATGAATACAAGTACTAAAAGCTTTCTTCCGCGGATAAAGGCATTGGTAATAGGGCAGTTAGCGAGTAACTCACAAAGCGCCCATCAGAAGCGCGAGCACAAAGAACTTCAATAGTCGGTGAAAACTCGTTTAGTAACTGGCGACAGCTTCCACAGGGCAGACTGTATGTATGCCCTTCAGAGATTGTAGCAATTCTTTTAAAACTTTGATGTCCTGCTGAAACGGCAGTTGCAATTGCTGCTGCTTCTGCACAAATTGTTGTTCCTAAAGCTACATTTTCTATGATACAACCTGTAAAAATTGAACCGTCAGCGCACTCGATTGCTGCGCCTACTTTAGCGCGAGAATATGGTGAATACGAATTTTCCATTGCTTCTGCAGCTGTTTCCAATAATCTTCTGTCTGTCATTACACTTGTCCATTCCTTTCAAAATCTATAATTCTGTTAATCTAACATTAAAGTGTTTATTTCCCAATTTTGGAAATTATGAAATACGCCTGATTGGCTGGGCGTTGCTGCTAAAACAGTGCCCATATGTGTGTATATTGCGTGTCTTTTATAAAGTATTGGTATAAACGGCGCGTCTTGAGTTATTGCTAAATTCAATACACGTCCTGCTTCGCTTACTTCTTCCTGTGTTTCTGCTGCAAGGAAATTCTCTATTAAAGGTCTATAAACTGAACTAGCTGTGTTACCAAAATTAAGATTGCTTGCACCAGGTAGTAGTAATGGGGATAAATCGAAATCAGCCCCCAGCATGGTTTCACCAATGTACATGTGAAAATCACCTGTTTGTAATGCAAAGATAAAGTCAGACCAAGAAAGCTCATTTACTCTAACGCGTATTCCGAAATGACTTAAAGTTTCTGCAATCCAGTGTGCAGTTTCAACTCTGTGAGTATTTTCGATATTAACAATAAGGGAAAGAGTAAATGGAAAAAAGCCGCCGGCACCATCAGGCATTTGAAGAAATAGTTCATAATCATAATCATATAGCCCTGCTCGATCTAAGAGCGCACCCATTTCACCCAGAGGATCACCACCGATTTCCCAACTGTCATCATACATATCAAAAATTGGGTGAATAGCAACAGGTGCAGCAATTGCCTGTCCGGGTCGTGGTGTGCTCATGATATTATCAACAATATGTTGGCGGTCAATGGCAAGACCAATAGCTCGCCTTACGTCTGCGTTTTCCAAAACTCTGGAATTTGCATTAAATCCAAGATATTTCAGTGCTGTAGTATGAAAGAGTCGTGGTTCGTGGAGTCGGCCAATCCTTATGTCAAAAGCACCTAGTGGATCGTCCCATAAAAGACTTATTTCAAAATTATCAAATAATTCGGTTAGCTCGCTATCGTCACCTTGAATAAGTTCGATTTGAGTTAACGGTAAGTGTGCGAAGTATCTATAGTCAGTGAATCGAATTAATCTAGACACCATTGCCATTATATAAGTTTGTTGCGGCTGCTCATAGTACGAGTATGAGTCATCATATGGTACGTCATATGGAATGTCATCAAATGAGTCATTATCATAGATTTCTTCCTCATATTCATCATCATACAAGTACTCAGAAATCAGCACATCATCATACTCATAGCCATTGTTTTCATAATCAATAACTTCAGGTACGTATATACCAACTATTTCTTCAACCCTTGTAAATATAAATGGTCCGGAACCGGGTGGTCTACTTGATTCAGATGTACCACTTCTAATAATTGGAATATCGAGAAGGCGAATAAAACGTGCGTTAGGAGAGCTAAGTCTAATTGTTACAGTTAATTCACCATCAGAGGTAATTTCACTTATATTACGAAGTTTATTTCTATGTCTGCTTTGTGAATGATTCATTGCCTGTCTGAGAGAGTATGATACATCACTTGCAGTCATAGGATAGCCATCATGCATCATAATATTTGGATATATTTCAAAGGTGAATGTTATGTTGTCATAAGTATGCCAATTCGCACAAAGTAAAGGTTCCGCGACTAAGTCTTCGGTTAATACGAATAGACTTTCATAAAGTAATGAACTAATAACAATATTGTCTCTATTTAATGCAAAAATTGGGTTCATTGTTGAATCGGGATCATAACGCAAGGTAAATTGACCTGGTGTTTGAGCCTGAGCATCAGCAAGATCCGCTTGTGTTGCGTCTAATAGCTGCATTGGATCAGGTGGCTCAGGTAAGACAGCTACAGGCGCGGTAGGGCGGTGGGGAATCCAACAGCCTTGCAGTAATAATGAAGGGAGAATTATAAGTATTATTAAAATACGATGATATCGTTTTTTCAATGGAAACGTCCTTTCGCATGAGTAAACAGTGATAATTGAGAATTTTTACAGTTGGATGAGTGCAGCTTGACTACCTCGTTGTCCACGCGTCTTTCTATGTGACCAATACTTATCTGAAAGACATGAGGTGCATTCATCTGATATTTCTATGTCAGTAACTCCAGAGTTTGATAGCATAATTCGGTTAATTTCTTTCAAGTCGACCATGTACTTGTTATTCTTTTGAGTTACGCATGAGCTGTAAAAACAGGGGAGTGCGTCCCTTACAGCGTCAGCAACATCAGAATCTGTTTCAAAACAACAATTAGAAATACATGGACCTATAGCTGCTTTTATATCAGATGGAGAACAACCATACTCTTTTTGCATCTTTTCTATGGTTATGCCTGTAATGTTAGCTATAGCGCTGCGCCAGCCTGCATGAACTGCTCCGATTACATTTTTAACAGGATCGTGTAACAAAATGGGAACACAATCAGCAGTGAATACTGTTAGTGCAACATTTGGTGAGCTTGTTATTAATGCGTCCGCTTGATGGTTGTTTGGAGAGAATAGCCAGCACCGATCATCCTCTGTCACAATACGGACATTTGTACCATGTACTTGTGTGGAGCAAACAATATTATCTGTTGATATCCCAAGTGCTTGACAGAGAATTGAGTAATTTATTTTAACATTTGATTGCTCGTCATTCGCTCTTTGTGCCAGGTTTAATGACTCATAAATACCACGACTCACTCCGCCATGACGTGTTGTAAAAGCGTGGGTAATATTAATGTTTGTAGATGTCATATAGAGGAGATCGTTAATGTTAAGCACCTCTTCCGCAACAATCTTTATACTTCATTGGCAAACCGTTTGGACGCTTCTTGCCACATGGACAAGGTTGGTTACGGCCGATTTTTTCTGCTTTCTTTGAAGTTTTGCGTCCTGACATATCGCCACCGACATTTTGAGCTGACGCCCTAAAGTTTCTTGCAACACCACGACGCTCAAGTGCTTCTTCTTTTCTGATACGGACAGTAAATAATCGCCTTACAACTTCTTCCTTTATTCCGCCGATCATTTCTTCAAACATATTGAAGCCTTCACGCTTATATTCATCAACAGGGTTGGTTTGTGCATAGGCACGCAGGCGAACACTATCTCTTAAGCTTTCCATTGCGTCTATGTGTTCCATCCAGAATTCGTCAACAACACGTAACATGATAACGCGCTCAAGTTCGCGCATCATAGGTATATCACTATTAGGAGGTGTGCCAAATTCTTTCTCTCTTTGGCTATATACTGTGTGTGCCTTTTTTAGAAGCAATGCTTCAAGATCATCTTTTGTAAAGCCATCTGCAGGAAGTTTAATTTCGCCTTTTGCTAAGAACAGTGCTTCAAATGGTGAAATAATTTCTGATAATTCAGACTTTTCATTAATTGAGTCAATATTTTGGAAACCTGTGCTAACTGCAGCTTCAATGGTTTCTTCAATCATAGTTTGAATGCTTTGTGTTATATCTTCGCCATCAAGAACTTTGCGACGTTGATTATATACTATTGTTCGTTGAGTGTTCATGACATCGTCATACTCAAGGACGTTTTTACGTGCTTGGAAGTTACGACTTTCAACTCTTCTTTGAGCTGTTTCGATAGCATTTGACAACATTTTTTTGTCAATTGGCATATCCTCTTCAAGGCCCAGAGCATTCATCATTCCCATGATACGTTCTGATCCGAAAAGACGCATGATATCGTCAGTTAGTGCTATATAGAATCTGGTTTCACCAGGATCACCTTGTCGTCCTGCACGTCCACGAAGCTGGTTATCAATACGACGAGATTCATGTCTTTCAGTACCAATTATAAACAATCCACCGGCTTCTCTGACTTTGTCAGCTTCCACTGAGGTTACTTTACGGTGTTCTGCAAGATTTTCGGTAAACATTTTACGCGCAGCAATTAGCTCTTCATCATCTGTATCAGAAAATCCTGTTGCGTCACTAATCATTTCTTCAGATAATCCGGCTTTTTTCATGTCGTGCTTGGCAAGATATTCAGGGTTACCACCGAGTACAATGTCAGTACCACGACCTGCCATGTTTGTGGCTATTGTAACCGATCCGACTTTACCTGCTTGTGCGACTATTTCAGCCTCTTTTTCATGATGTTTGGCGTTGAGTACATGGTGAGGGACTTTTCTTTTCTTAAGTAAAGATGCTATTAATTCACTCATCTCAATTGAAACAGTACCAACGAGTACAGGTTGTCCTCGTTCATGGCAATCTTCAATCTGGTTTAGTATTGCGTTGAATTTACCATTTTCATTCTTGTAAATAACATCAGCATTATCTATACGAGCAAGTGGCTTGTTTGTGGGGATTTCGATTATATCCAGCTTATATATTGAACCGAACTCTTCAGCTTCAGTTAATGCAGTACCTGTCATACCAGAGAGTTTATCATAAAGACGGAAGTAGTTTTGGAACGTTATTGTTGCGAGAGTTTTACTTTCGCGAGCAACTTCAACGCCTTCTTTTGCTTCTATTGACTGGTGTAGACCCTCTGAATAACGTCTACCAACCATTAAACGACCTGTAAACTCATCAACAATGATGACTTCGCCATCTTTAACAACGTAATTAATATCTCGGTGCATTGTTCCATATGCTTTGAGAGATTGATTAATATGATGTGAGAGAGTACTATTTTCAAGGTCTGCCAGATTCTCAAGGCTAAAATGTTTCTCTGCTTTTTGGATTCCTCGAGCTGTGAGTGTTGCTGTTTTTCCTTTTTCGTCAACAACGTAGTCAAAATCTAAATTTTCATCTTCTTCAGCTTTGTCATCAATTGAAGCATAGACTTTTTTCTTAAGTTTGCGCACAAAGTCATTAACTTTTGTATACATATCAGTGGATTCTGCACCTTGTCCTGATATGATGAGAGGGGTACGGGCTTCGTCAATTAATATTGAGTCAACTTCGTCAACGATAGCATATATATGACCACGTTGAACCATCTCAGTTTTGTACAATGACATGTTATCACGGAGATAGTCGAATCCAAGCTCGTTGTTTGTACCATATGTAATGTCTGAAGCATATGCTTCACGTCGTTCTTCATTAGTGAGTCCGTGAACAATAAGACCAACAGTTAGTCCCATAAAACGATGAACTTTTCCCATCCACTCACTATCACGTCTTGCAAGATAGTCGTTGACGGTTACAACATGCACGCCTTCGCCTGCTAGTGCATTGAGATAAGAGGGGAGAACAGCAACCAGTGTTTTACCTTCACCGGTCTTCATCTCAGAGATTCGACCTTGATGTAATACAAGTCCGCCGATTAATTGAACGTGAAAAGGACGCATATTAAGCACACGGTCGCTTGCTTCTCTTACTGCTGCAAACGCTTCGGGTAATATGTCGTCAAGAGTTTCTCCATTTTTTAATCGTTCTTTGAAATGCGGGGTTTTCGCTTTTAACTCCTCGTCTGAGAGTTTGCGATATTCGTCCTCAAGGGCTTCTATTTTATCAACAATAGGCGCAAGCGCTTTTAACTCACGCTCATTATATGTTCCAAATACTTTTGCTATTACTTTATTTATCATTATTTGAAAATTCCTTTATATAATTGTCTTTTTCCAATTTTATATTATATCATATTTCTACAGGAAAAGGAAGCATTTGCAAAAGTTTAACTAACGGTTCATAGCTATTGGTTACTGATCACACCGCGCATGTAATTCGCCTTCACCAAGCAATATGTCCTGAATTTTTCGCTAGAACGGGTCTTATCGCCCTACATACGCGAAAAATCCATGACACACCGCTTGATTGCGGCTAACCTGCGACTTGTAACAGCTACTGTGAGCTTATGTTATTGGCTGCGTCAATAGCTACTTTTTGATGTGGCTGTAGCTTGTCATATCCTGTGGCTGCCATTGCATAAATGAATGGATCACCGACATCAGTTTGAATTCCTGATAGTTCTTCGATAATTCCATGTGTGCAAAATGGCACATAAGTAGCGCAGTAACCACCCTCATGTATGCACACAAGGCGACCGTCTGCAAACTTCATAAGCTCACGTGTCATATATCGATAACCATCTGCGGAGAGCATCATTCTTGCCATGGGATCAAATGGATTTGCGTCCTGTCCTGCAGATACAAGTATAAGTTCAGGAGCAAAAGCGGTTGCCTGCGGTATGACAATTTGTTCAAATGCATATTTATATGCGCCATCACCACTGCCAGCGGGTAGAGGGATATTTATGTTGAAGCCTTTTCCGGCGCCTTCACCATACTCAGAGATGTTTCCACGACCTATTGGTTCAAGTCCCTCTTGGTGTAGTGATATGTATAGCACACCGTCATCATTATAAAATGCATCTTCGATACCATTTCCATGATGTGCATCCCAATCTACAATGAGGATTCTTTCAATTCCGAGAACTTCACGGGCATATTTTGCTGCAATTACAATGTTGTTAAAAATGCAAAAACCAAAACCTCGTTCACGTTCTGCATGATGACCCGGTGGGCGGGTGAGTGCATAAGCATTATTAACTGCACCGCTTACTACAGCGTCTACAGCTGCAATTGCACCACCTGCAGAAAGTAAAGCAATTTCATATGAACCACGACCTACAATAGCACAATCGCCACAATCACCGCCATTTGTACTACTAAGATGCTTAACATTGTCAATATGCTCTTGTGTGTGAAATCGAAGTAAATCGATTTCTGTAGCAGGGAAAGGCTTAATAACCAAAAGATCGTCAATAAGACCGCTTCGTTCAAGTAGATTCTTTACTCTGCGCTTACTTTCAGGGCTTTCCGAATGAGCCAGATTTTCTATATATCCTCCTGCAGGAGCAAAGAGTGCGCCATCACCTGCATTATGCCAAAAATAACTTTCATGCCAAACAAATGCTGTTTTATTCATTATTAGGATTATTCCTTTCAAATACTAAAAAAAGAAATTTACTTTGCTCCAACAGGTCGCCAAAGCGGATACAATACTGCTGTTGGAGAGAAAACCATTAACTCACCATATAAAGTATAACCAAACTTGCCATAAACACCTCCGCCGTGAAACGGTGTGCTTGCTTCTAAGTATGTTGGAATGCCTTTTGTATCCATAACGTCTAAATGTGCCTGTAGTTGTGCAATACCAATGCCTCGTCCACGTTGTTTCTTATCCACAACAAAACCAACGAGTTGAGTAAATGCAGTGTCTTTGGGTTCGCTTTCATGGGACATGTCTGCCACAGCACGAAAATTCGGTGCAAATCTACCTGCAGCTGCATCGATATCATCATAGAGAGAAGGATCGACATCATGAGGCAACCATACTGATGCACCGACCACTATACCATCTTCTTCAGCTACATAAATATATGCGCCATCTGCTTTAAGATATGCTTCGTAATAATCTGCAACAATGGCTTGCCGTTCTTCATCTGGCGGCACTACCCATTTGAAAAAAATATCGTCAAAATACCCGTCGGAAATAAATTCAGCAATGAAACGTACTTCCTCCGAGTTCATAGGTCTAATTTTGATGTTTGTCAAAGTGTTATCCCTCCTGCTTCTCTTATTACAACATATACATTATCAATTGTTTCACCAGTTGTAAAGAGAATAATTAAGGAAATATCACACTTTGGCATTTAGTAACACATTATGTGCTTATTAAGCATGCTTATCTAGAATGAACTTATTTAATACTCGATCCATTTGGCGAATATCTATTGGTTTTGATATAAAGTCATCAAATCCATTATTAATAAACATCTCTGATTGTCCTGCTACAGCGTCTGCTGTAAGCGCAACAATAGGAGAGTTATAGTTCATTTCACGAAGCAGTTTTGTTGTTTCGACTCCGTCCATCAATGGCATCATATGATCCATAAAAATAATATCATATACATTTCCGGCTTTGACCTTCTCAATTACTTCAAAACCGCTCTTTGCAGAATCAATGTTTAGTTCATATAGTGATAAGAGCCCATCTGCAACGTATATATTTGTTTCAACATCATCTACGACCATAACAGAACCATATGGCATGAGTTCCCGTGTGATTTGTGTTTTCTTAATCTGTCTTATTCCACGTTGTTCATGATTATTCAAATTATTTGCGAGTTCTTTGCCTATAAACTCGGTGCTACCCATTTTTTGTGGAAAGCGCACGGTAAACACTGAGCCTTTATTGGGCTCACTTTCTACTGCTATTGTACCGTCCATTAGGCGAACTAGATTTTGTGTAATATTCATACCTAGCCCTGTGCCCTCAGTTGTTCGATTTGCGTTTTGGTTAAAGCGTGCATATTCATCAAAAAGAAAACGGACTTGTTCTTTTGTCATACCTTGTCCTGTATCGGTAACAGTAATGGAGAATGTTACTTCATTTTCAGTATCATTTGCTTCAGATGTGATTTTGAGAGTAACCGTTCCTGATTCAGTATACTTGAATGCATTTGATAGTAAGTTGTTGAATATTTGCTTAATGCGTTGCTCATCTCCAAATAAAACTGTGGGTAAATGCTCATCAATACATAGTTTAAACTCTATCCGTTTACTACCAATTCGCATTTTATTCAATTGCACTGTATCACTAATAAGACTGGCAACTTCATACTTGCTTTCCTGCAACTCTAACTTACCCGACTCGATTTTTGATAAGTCAAGTATGTCATTTATAATACCCAATAGTAAATCACCTGCAATGTAAATGTTTTCAATTGCAGTATGCAGCTCAGGGTCAACACCATTTTTTTGCATTAGAATTTCAGCTATACCTATAATCGCATTGAGTGGAGTGCGTATTTCATGACTCATTACACTGAGAAATGAACTCTTAGCTTTATTAGCAGCTTCTGCAGCTTTGTGTGCATCTTCTGCTTCGTGAATGCGCTCATTTAGAGTTGAAACCATTTTATTAAGTGCACCAACTAACAATCCGATTTCATTCTTGCTTTGAATGCAAAGAGAGGTATCGAGGTTTCCCTCCGACACTTCAACAGCATAATCAGTAACTTTACCTATTGGCTTTGCAATATTATTGCCAATAATACCTGCTAAAAATGCGACAATGACCATGACAGCAATAGAGCAAATAGCAATAATTGTAAGAACATTGTTCATTTCTCTATTCTGATTAACTGTTGACATTGCAATGCCCCACATGCCTATTATCTCACCGGTATGTATTTCAATCATGGGCCAAAGTGCAAACATATTTGGTTCACCAACTGTTTCACCTCGTTCAATTACTGTTTCACCATTAATCAGTACTCTATCGACAATCTGCTGATCAGCATGTACAGTTCCAATAATTCGACTTCCATGTTCATCAGTGAAGCTAGTCATATAACGGGTATTTCCGTAAAAAATAGAAAAGTCCATGTTAGTCATTCTTTTAATATGGTCAACATATTCTTTTGTGCTTACATTTGTACCGATATTTAAAACCCCTATAATGATGCCGTCTTTGCAAATGGGTGTACTGCTTCTTATGGAAAAGGGAACAACTGCAGTTCTGTCATAATAACTGCCCACTATTGTTTCTCCGGTCAAAGCAGCACTAATTGTTGTTCGCTCATGTATATCGTCACTAGCAATGTCGGAATGTCCTCGTGCCATAACAATTCCTCGATAGTCAGTGATGACTACAAGATCGAATCCAAATTGATATTTAATTGTATAGGCAAGCTCGCTGACGCTGTCCAAATCGTGATCATATACGGCATCAACAAGTTGAGGGAGAGAGCTGATAATTTCTACGGATTGTAGTAATTTGCTTTCTTCCTCGTCAAGCATATTTTCAACCAGTGCTTGCATTGCATACATTTCATCATACAGAGCACGGGTAAAAAGGCGACTTGTTAAGGTCGAACCTAAAATTAAGACAGTTAAACTAGATGCAATAACACCTACTACTGCGACAATGACTATCTTTCTTGAGATAGTATGCTTCATTATGATCACACCCACCAGATATCATAGTTGCCAAAATTACAGCGTGCTAAGTGTGCACATCCGCAACTTTATCTATATAATATATATCGTTGAAATCTACACGGAAATTAACATAAAATTGCAGTTTTTATGATATACTCTCGATTTATTTAAGCACCAATAAAGTCTGATAGATTTTGCGCTACAATGCTCCATTCATCTTCGGAGAAATATGCATGCCATGATTTATTAATGGTAATATGCTCTCTTTTTGTATTGCAAAGCCCTTCATATAGAAGCTTTGCACTCTTGTATGAGGTTGTTTCATCATTCGTAGAATGAACCATGCAAACAGGAACTGAAATCTTTTCTAGATTCATTTTTGTTTTATGTAATAGCTTATAAAAGTTAATTGTTGGTTTTATAATAAGTGGATATAGAAGCACATTAGACATATCAATGCTGTTTGATTTCATATATGTCGCTTTTACGTTATGGCTCTTTGAATATAGTAACAGCTTTAACTTTTTGATAAAAAAAATTAAGTTAAATGTATTCATTTTAAGAGGTGTTGAGAGAAGAAACACACCTGCAATCTTATTGTCTTTATTCAAGCTTGCGTTTAATGCCAACAGACCTCCCATAGAATGGCCAAAGAGGTATATTTTGTCGTATTTATTTTTTAATTTGTCAAGCTCTCCTTGAACTTGTTGCTCCCAATCGTGCACATTGTACTTTGCAAACTCATTTATGCAAAAACCATGTCCTGACAGTAACATTGCATAAAATGAGCACTCAGCGTCATGAACAGTGTTTATAAAATCTTGAAACTGATTCGGACTGCCCATGAAACCATGTATGAAAATTACAATATTCCGTGAACCATCAAGCTCACGTAAGATAGGCTTGTGCACATTAATCCTCCTAGACTTGTTGAAATTCTATACAAGCTCATATACGATTATTTTCTTTAAGCCATTTTACTGTTTCTTCAAGTGTTTGTTTCATGGGGCGTTTTTTGTATCCCAGTTCTTTTTCGGCCTTTATTGAGCTGAAGTTTGCATTTGTATTTAGTGTGTAAATGGAATACGATGTAAAAAGCGGTGGTTGCTTTAATAATTTATAATATATTTCTGAGAGAGGTGCGGTTAACTTGACAAACCATAATGGCAATATTCTAGTTATTTTCTTTCTACCAGTAATTTCGTGCAATTGATTCAGCAGATCATACACCTTGAAATACTTTCCTGAAAGAATATAGCATGCACCGTTTTGTCCGAGCTCACAACAAGCTAAAATGCCCTTAGCCACATCTCTTACGTCGACAAAATCATAACCGCCATTAATTCCGCTTGTCAATCCGCCTTTACAATAATCAATAATTAACTGTGTGATATGTCCTTTGCCGAAATCTTCTGGGCCAATTAAGCCAGAGGGGTGAATGATGTTGCCATTATAGCCACGTTTTGCATAATCAAGTACATATTGGCTGGCTTCGGATTTTGTTTTGGCATACAAACCGATAACGTCATCGGGGAAAAAGTGATATACCTCAGTAATGGTTTCATTTTTTGGTAATACAGGCAATGCGTGAACAGAGCTTATGTATATTAGTTTATGAACATTATATTTTTCGCAATAGGAAATAATGTTTTTCGTTCCAATCACATTTATATCATAGACGTTTTGATCAAATTTCGATGAAATTGATACGATTCCTGCACAATGAATAACAATTCGAGGTCTGTCAATGCAAGTCTCGAACATAGTGATTAAACTATTGGTGTCGCGCACGTCACCATAAAACACAGTAATATTACTGCCTTTCGGCAAATGTTTTTCATTTGGCAAGCATAGAGCATAGACAGTTTCATTTTGCTCATTTAACTTTTTTACGATTGTGCGTCCTAAATGTCCAGCAGCTCCGGTAACAATATAAATAGGTTGATTACAATTATTAGTCATAAGCGTACTCCTATAATGATGAATAGCCCATGTTTACCAACCTCTCAATTATATCATGGTATGATAGAGATTTCTAGTGTAGACCATAATGACAACAAAGCAAATCCCTTGCAACCCGATAATTGCAAAGGATTTGTCATAGTTGCGCATATTTCTAGTCATCCCATTCGAACTTGATTATACTACCATCACCTACGCTGATGTAATATTCAATGAATGGCATTATTTCTCCTTGTGTTGAAAATAACAATTCCCATACCCATTGGCCCCTTTCCCAAGACATACCTGAGTTAGAACGAAATGAGGCGTTGATACCTCGTGCCGAAATGTCTGCATAAGCAATTTCAATGGCACGCTCTAGTGATATTTCCGGACTTGACGGCCTGCTTCCACGTTGAGCCCCATCACTTGTCGAACTTTCAGCAGATAAATCTACATCAAGGGGCAAATATGTTGGCAAATCATCAACTTGTTCAAAGCTGTTTGGTGTAGCGGTTGGTGTGGGAGTGGGAGTGGGTGCCGGTTCTAGATTAATGGGTAGTGGGGTTAGTATAGGTTCTGCTCCGTCAAAAACATGACCGCCAGATATTTCTGATTGATGATGAGGGCGGTCGTGCACACCCACACCTTGACGAGATAGAATAGAAGCTGTTATGAAAGAAGTAGCTACGACTATAGCTGCTACAGCGAGAAGAGCTCCTAAACCAATGAAGATTTTTGTTGATGTTTTATGAAAGCAATTACCGTTATTGTCTTGTACCGCAGGCACAGGCGTCTGCACTGTATTTCCTATAAGTGGTTTCATGCAATAAAGACAAAAAGCTATTTTCTCCGGCAAATCGCTCTCGCAATAAGGGCATTTTTTTGTTGCTCCTGCTATGATTATCTCATTTTCTAAATTCTGTTCTTCCTGTTTTGGTGCACCGCTTGGTTGATTTGAGTTTTTGTTTTTCATTGTAATTTGTCCTCCTAACTATTATTTTACTTTACAAATAATAGTATAGCGCAGGGGAGTGACCATGTCCTATGCAGGTTGCTTAGTAATGAAAAAAATGCAAATTAATTTTCATTTGGTAGATTATGCTTTAACTCAGCGACATTTTGATACCGTTTGTTTGGATCAAGCTGCGTGCATTTTTCAATGACTTTTTCAAGTCGGCCTTGATAAAATAGCTTTGACGGATATTCACCTGTTAACATGACGTTCATTAATATACCTAATGCATAAATATCAACACGCTTGTCTGACTGTGTAATTCCAAATTGTTCTGGGGCAGCATATCCTGCTGTTCCCAGTAACTGAGTGTCTTGGGATCTATGCGGTTTATAAACTTTGGAAGCATTGAAGTCGATCAGCTTCACAGAGCCACTATTGTCAATTATTACATTTTCAGGCTTAATATCTCTATGCACAATTCCGTGCTCATGCAATATGCTCAGCGCATCACATAGAGAAGAAACAATCGTAATGACGCCACGCTCTTTATACAAGCCACTGTCCAGCACATCACTAATTGTGAGTCCATTAATGTATTCTTCTAAAACCGTCACCGTATCCTCATAATAAATGACTTCATATACCTTTGGGATATTGTGGTGTGAGAGGGTATGTAGAATTTGGTAGACACTATCTGTGGCGTGATAAACTCGCTTGATAATATCGTACCCATGTGTCTTGTGGCGAAGTTGCGAAACTTCCCCAGTACTACTGGAGCTATATATTCGAATAAGGCTGTATTGTTCCTCAAGTGTATTGGAAAACCATTCGTTCACACCAAGCCTCCTGGTACTAGAATTTGCAAACATTTAGATGACACAAACCACTAGTTCAATGTTTTCTCGTCATTTTCGTATAATCTTTCATTGATGGCAATAACGTTTTGTTCTTTTTCAAATCCGAACAAAATAATGCTGTCCCGTTTATTTTTCGGATAAAGTGGAGCAAAGCCCACACATTTTAGTAGTTGATTTGTTTCTACAGAGCTAAGCTCCATTCCAAGACATAGGCAAAGAAGTTTATCTCTGGAGGGTGTGCGTTTACCGGAAAAAATCTGATAGGCATATATCTCGTTCATTTCAGCGTGTTTAATCACTTTTGCCTTTGACAGACCTTTTTCAATGCAAATGCGGTTGATGTGTTCGGACAACTCGCCCTCTACTAAGAACTGGTTATTATGCTCCATATAACTGTCGATACTATCAGAACTTGACAACGCAGACATTAATTCAGCGGTTGGTTTGTCTATCAAAGTCATCACCCCACAATTTTCCTAATTATATCACGGTTTAATTAGGAATTCTAGGCACAGAAAAATGACATATTTGTTCAAAATATGCTACAAAGCCCTTACAACCGTAGCGATTGCAAGGTCTATTATTTAATTTTTTGCGATTTTATCGTAAAAATGACTCCATAATGTCAGGGCATGTTATAAAATTGTTATTGTCAACAGAAACCGCCAGATCATTTTCTCTTAGCGGATTGATTCCTGCCCCTGTTACTTCTTGAATATGTGAACAACAATCATCCATATCCCATTGTCCTACCAAAGAGATTTTTCTGATTTTATCTTCTGCTTCTTCTTTCGTTTTACATTCACAAATGACTTTTACTTTTCTATTTGCTACGTCAAGTGCGTACTCTTTCATTGCTTCTTCCATCTTTTTTGATAAAAAAACTTCTGCAGAAAATTGCCTATTGATGTTTGTCATATCTGTTCCTCTTCTTTCGAGTAATTTAGAAAATAAAACCCTTGCAACTTTAGTTGTTACAAGGGTTTTCAAGTTTTGGTGGGGGAGGACGGATTCGAACCATCGAAGTCGTTGACAACAGATTTACAGTCTGCCCCCTTTGGCCACTCGGGAACTCCCCCATTAAAGGCGAGAAGCGCGTGTAATAACAGCGATTCTCGCCTTTGGAGCTGGTGGACGGATTCGAACCCCCGACCTGCTGATTACAAATCAGCTGCTCTACCGACTGAGCTACACCAGCACGTACCTATCAAACTCAAGGCACAAACGAAATAATAACAAAAGTAACGAAGTTTGTCAATATAAAATATCAGATAAAAATAACTTTTTATGAACTCGAAACAGACTACGGACGTTGTCGACTTCTGTAATGAATCTTTAACTCGATAAACCACTTGGGCTTATAGTCGCCTTTACACAAAATTTCTCCGTTTTTATATTCGCCCACCTCGACAAATCCGTTATCGTTATCAAAAAAATGTGCTTCGTCGCAATAGGGTAAAATATTAACTACATCATTGAATCGTTTTTCAAATCTACGTTCTACATCATCTTCTTGTATATTGTGACCGCCTTTTGCTACACGATTATGAATTCGCTTTATGGACTCACTAAGTGTGTCTAAACCAATGTAAAACAATCGAACAGTGTAGCCATTTTCTTTTGCGATCCTTAAAGTTTTTTCTGTACGTACTCCTGACAAGGTTGTTTCTTGTGTAAAAGACAATCCTTTATCTAAGCATTCATCAATTTTTGTTAATGCGATTTTACCTGACTCAATAGCGTCGCATTTATGCTCAACTGCGAGTTTGTCAACATCAATTATATATCCCAGATCAGTTCTTTCAGTTTTTAACACACCTGAAAGGCTGGACTTTCCAACACCGTTAACACCGCCGACAATTGTATAACTTTTCATCATAATGACCATGCCTTCACTAGTCTAAAAGTATTTGCCTTATATATACATTCGTTAATTATATTTCGTAGTTATATTATACATATTATTATGTAAAAATCAATGCAGGTAGCTTGAATAAGATTGCAAACATTGATATAATTTCAAAACTAACTATAGCTTTTGGAGGAAAAATATAATGTTAGACCAATTTTCTCGAACAAGAATGCTCATTGGCGAACAGGCGATGGAGCGTTTATCAAATAGTACAGTTGCAGTGTTTGGTATCGGCGGTGTTGGTGGGCATACTGTTGAAGCGCTGGTTCGCTCAGGCGTGGGTCGAATCGCAATCATAGATGATGATAAAATATGTCTTACTAACCTTAACCGCCAAATTATCGCAACTCGTGACACCGTAGGGCGTAATAAAGTTGATGTTATGACTGAGCGAATCAAGTCGATCAATCCTAAGGCTGAAGTGGAAATCCACCAAACTTTCTATGGTCCTGATGTGGCAGATCAGTTTGACTTTAGCAAATACGATTATATTGTGGACGCTGTTGACACTGTAACGGCAAAACTTGATCTTGTAAAACGTGCAAATGCAGTAAATGTACCTATTATCAGCTCTATGGGTGCAGCAAACAAAATGGATCCTACTGCTTTCGAGGTGACAGATATCTATAAAACGCAAAATGATGCGCTTGCCCGTGTCATGCGTAGAGAATTACGGAAACTTGGCATCAAGAAGCTTAAAGTTGTCTATTCAAAAGAAACAGCCAGGAAGCCGATTGAAAATGCAGCGGATGATTGCAATAAAAACTGTATATGTCCTGCAGATGTTCAAAGAACCTGTGCTAAACGTCGACAAATCCCAGCTTCTAATGCGTTTGTTCCAGGCACAGCAGGACTCATTCTTGCAGGTTGCGTAATCAGTGATTTAACTGAGGGACTTTAATGTCATTTGTACATTTGGTTTAAGCACAAAATGTGCCTTAACCAAAATTTTAGGTGTCTTATCTACAAATAATAACTTTGCTAAGATTTCCCCCGCCTCTAAGCCTTGTGTAGACGGTGGGTACAAATTTCCCCAACAAGCGGTGAGTGAAATCTCCCGCTTCGTTGAAACGCTTGATTTAAGTTGCGCTCGGCGCAAGAACAATGATCTCTTATTTTAAAGCATTTCAACTTGCATTTGAATATCAGTTATTCAATATCCTCAACAAGAGCGTCTGATGGTTCGTTTCTAGTTGGGTAAATCGACATTATGAAATCACGTAAAACAATAATTATTACGGTAAGTAGCGCCAGTGCCGCGAGTCTGTAGTCTAGCAGTTCTACCCAACCCATAAGGAAAAACGCATATGCCAAGAAAGAACAGAAGATTGTCACAACAGGCACGTACCATCTGCGCTTGTCATAGAAAAATACAACAACTGCAAGAACATCTGCAATGAAATAGTAGCGGTCATGCATTTTAGGAAGCAAGAAAGGTATTATTATTGCAAATAGATATGCAAGACGAACATAGTCTACAATTTTTATTAAGCGCTTTCTGTTAACACATGTGAAGAACATTAGGCTAAGCGTGGCAAAGCCTGCAAAGAAAATTCCTGCAAGACGGAAGTTATGATATGAAAGGTGCTCTTGCTCGAAGAATCGCCACATATTGACGATATTCATGTTAAGTCCTCTATAGAAATTGGCTTGTACAATATATGAAAAAGCGGCGTCAACGAGTGGCATTCCTGCGAGAATTGCAGGTAGAAGTGTTGCAATATATACTAAGAAGAACATATAGCAATCCTTAAGGCGTATTCTGTTTGTGAATACAAATATAGCAAGTATTGGCATTAAGAATACAGCTTGTAGTTTGAACGACAGTGAAAGTGCCATGAATGCGTATGACATCTTGCTTCGTCCACGAAGTCCAAAGTAGAATGAGCCGATTGCAAACGTTGCATATATTGAGTCACATTGTCCCCACATTGCTCCGTTGAGTATGACAGTCGGAATTGCAAATGCTGCTAAGAATGCCAATGCTCTCATATTTGCACTGGTGGTTCTAAGTGCTACAATTTTCATTACGAAAAATGCTAATATGAAATCGAAAATAACAGATACGATTTTGATTAGAAACAAATCAGATGAAATTGTATTTACGAACGGAACATTTATTCGAGCGATTATGTTGAGTATGTACATGTAGGGTGGGTTATATGTACCAACATTGGTGCGCATTCCTTCCAGAAATGTCATTGTGCGATATTCTTCAACCCACAGTCGCAAAAACCACCAATAATCACCTGATACATAGTAGAAAAGCGCACCTCTTACAACAAGTAATGCTACTACACATATCAGCGTGAAAATCAGCGTAAAAAAGGTCATTGAAAATATATCTACTTCATTAACGGATTTTATATTGTTACGGTTCTCCATATAAAAACAGTGCTCCCAACATCAGAAAAGTATGTGTAATACTACCATAGAAATATATTCAATACAAGCTAAAGTAAAGGTAAACCCTTGCAATTGCGCTTATTGTATAGTAGTATTGATAAGCATTTTAAAAATTAGGCTGTGTCATATAGTCTATGAAAAAAATAACGTCATTCTGCGCGAAGTCGCAGAATCTAGTAAGTGCAGGTGTCTTGGATTCTGCGACTTCGCGCAGAATGACGAGTAAGAAGAGGATAAAGAAAATGACAGTTTACGAGGAGTTAAAAGCGCGTGGTTTGATTGCGCAGGTAACAAATGAACCAGAAATCAGCGAGATGATAAATAATGGCAAAGCTACATTCTATATTGGCTTTGACCCAACAGCTGATTCATTGCATGTAGGTCATTTTATGGCGCTTTCGTTTATGAAGCGTCTACAAATGGCCGGAAATAAACCAATTGCACTCGTTGGTGGTGGCACTGGTATGGTTGGTGATCCAACTGCAAAAACAGACATGCGAGATATGATGACTGTAGAAACAATTGATTATAACTGTGAATGCTTTAAAAAACAGATGGAAAAATTCATTGATTTCTCAGATGATAAAGCAATTATGGTTAATAATGCTGAGTGGTTACGTGAGCTCAACTATCTTGAGTTTCTTCGTGATGTAGGACCTCATTTTTCAGTCAACCGCATGTTGACAGCTGAGTGTTATAAAAGTCGTATGGAAAAAGGACTATCATTTCTTGAGTTTAACTACATGATAATACAAGCATATGATTTCTTTGAACTTTACAATAGATATGGCTGTAACATGCAATTTGGCGGAGATGATCAATGGTCAAATATGCTGGCAGGTACTGAGCTTATAAGACGAAAGAAAGCCAAAGATGCCCATGCCTTAACTATAACACTTCTTTTAAATACTGAAGGCGAAAAAATGGGTAAAACGGCAAAGGGTGCTGTGTGGCTTGATCCAAACAAAACTACTCCCTTCGAGTTCTACCAATACTGGCGCAATGTTGCAGATTCTGATGTTATAAATTGTTTGAAAATGCTTACATTTCTACCAATGGAACAAATCTTTGAAATGGAAAAATGGCAAGGGGAAAAGCTCAATGAAGCAAAAGAAACCCTGGCATTTGAGTTGACAGCACTTGTTCATGGTACAGAAATAGCAGAGCAAGTTCACGATACATCTAAGAAGCTCTTCCAATCAGGTGGAGCTGCAGACATGCCAACACATGAGTTGTCTAATGAAGATTTTGTCGATGGAGCTATTGATATCCTATCACTGCTTGTAAAATCAGGTCTATGCACATCAAGAAGTGACGCACGTAGAAATGTAGAGCAAGGTGGAGTTGAAGCAGGTGGAGAGTCTGTGAAAGACATATCAACGAGCTTTGTTATTGCGGATTTCCAAGATGACGGAATTGTATTACGTAGAGGTAAGAAGAACTACCGTAAAGTCATTGTGAGTGGATAGAAGTGGCATTCCATTCTCAAATTATTGAGTAAAATGCATACTGTAGCCCTGTCTAGTCGCTTATTGCGACGACAGGGCTAAATATTGGACTAAACGACTAATATATTAACGAAAATCAACGATATATTATATAACAGCAAAAGGTTGTTCTGCTTTGCAATGGGTAAACAAAGTAGTACACAATGTAAGCACTGATCCTGATTTGAATATATGTAAGACATATGGCACAGTTGAGAGGATGAGTATATTGTTGAATAGATTACAAAAAGCGTTACGTCCACATGCAAGAAAAGGTTTTACTCTAACAGAAGTTATAGTGGTATTAGTTGTAATCGCAATACTTGCAGCGATACTAGTTCCATCTTTTATAGCCTTGATTAGACATGGACAGCAAACTAATCGGGATAATATTGCGCGGACACTTTACGTCGCCATGCAAAATCAACTGACGAGAGCAACAGTTGAGGGTAACTTGCGCTCAATGCTAACCGAGAGCTTTTATGATAAGGATGAATATGGTAACGATCAGCTGAGAACAAGTTATGTAACCGCTGACATGGTAGGTAGAGTGTCGGATAGTCTTGGCGTTTACTTTCCAATAACTGATATAGAAAATACGGATAATGTTTATTATATTAGCAAGCCGGCAGGCTACGTGTTTGGCAGTGATGAAATTGTTGATGATTTTTATGCACTTCTTGATGAAGTAATCGTAAATAAAGAAATACTAGACGGCGCTATTCTAATGGAATTTAACGTTAGAACAGGTGTCGTTATGTCTATTATTTATGGTGATGACCTTAGCGGACAGATTCAATTCTCATATATAGGCACAGGTGGAAACAGCTATGTTGTTGGTGAACGTGGCATGGAGAGTGCTTATCCAAACTTAGCAAAAAGTCGCCAGCAAGGATATTACGGTGTTGACTTCACAGGAGTTGCACCACCGTTACCAATTGAGGATATCGTTCGCATTTTTGACGCAATGAACTATGATGATGGAACATGGCAACTGACAGAACCGCAAGGTGAACCACAATATGGACTTAATGTGAGTGCTGACGGCTCAAATCCTATTCGAGAAACAAATGTATTATTTGCAGAATTTCTATTACAAAACCCACTGGACGAGCAAAGAACACTCTATGTGTTGGACACTAACAATAAGGAAGCTGAACTGCTGAGTTTTGATGGTTCAGACATTTATACTGATTTTAGAACTGCAATTGAGCAATCACAGTATAACAACCATGCAGTGTATCTTGATACAGATACACAAGTTGTAATAAATCAACATGGTGTAGATATTGGTGGTATATTCAACAGATACATATGGATTCTTGATTTTATTGAAGAAGATATATTCACACAACCGAACAACATTGTTTATAAATATTCAGAAATAACAATGCCTTTGAATATAAGAGCTGGAATTAATGTTGAAGATGGTCCGAACATAATTTCACCAATGTATGCTAATACACACTTTTTAGACCAGTGGCCTGATGGAACATATGAGGTGAACTCAGTAAGGCACTTGAATAATATACGATATGCACAGGACGGTAGTTTTGTGCAGACAAATCATATTGACATGAGAACTCTTGTAAACGAAATGATTGCTGAAGTTAATAGAACACCGCATAACTTCAAACCAATTGAAAATATCACAGGCTCATATAATGCTACATATGAATCGAATCAACAATGGAGAATTGAATACCCAAGAATTAACACATCAGACAAGTCTGAGTTTAATAACCAGAATGTTGGATTTTTCTCAAATGTTAATGGAAACATTGTCGGAATATCTCTGTTTGAAGCTGAGATAATTGCTCCTAATGCTGAAAATGTTGGCTCAATCGCCGGGCTTTTAGATGGCGGACAAGTAATTCGTAGCAGTAGCTTTGCAAATGTTGTGGGTGGCATAGGTAATACAGGCGGTCTTATTGGTCACATCACTAATGATAGTATATTATCATGTTCTTTCAACTCTGGTTTCTTTAACACACATAAAGATACACGCACATACTATTTTGAAGAAACTGCGAGTGGGGCAGAGCAGTTGGTGTTTATAGGTACAGGTTCTGTAATGGCTGATGGTGGAAACATTGGAGGACTTGTTGGAAGAAATAACGGTACGATTCTTCGTTGTTTCAGTAATGCCAGAGTAAATATTGAAGATGTAGAATTAGATCCTGATACACTACAATCTATAAACCCTACATCAACAGCTACACCTCTCAGTGGTACTAATTTAGGCGGAATCGCGGGGCTTAACGAGAGCACTGAAACTATTGAAGATAGTTATGCAACAAATTTTGTTGCAATATACAGCGATTCAAGTATTAATTCAGGTGGTATCGCAGGAACCAACACTGGTTCTATTGTAAATTCACGATATATTGCCAATGGAACTACGGAATCAGAACCTGAAAAGAAATCATTACTTAGAGAAGAACTAAGTGAGCTTGGTTCAGGATGGCTTCCAACAGGGTTTGAAATTAATATTGATTTTCATACGGCATATTATAACGAAGTTCATAAAAATCAGTATATACAATATCCATATCCGATACTGAGTAACAACAATCCTTTCAAAAATATTGACGATACAATATATAACCCGCTCCAAGAAAATCGTGAGATGGGTTGGGAAGATATAAATTCTGAAAAAGTAATTCATGCAGGTGCATTGGTATATTATGAATTTTATAATGATTTGGCTCCAAGATATACAAGCCCGTTTTTAACTACAACAATTGTTTCAAACGGATCATCAAACATTGTTACACATGATGGTTATGCAATTGAGTTTTATCCGAATAAGCAAGGTTATATCTTAAAGTTTGGTGACGATCACTTTTACAGGGTGAAATCTATTGACGGTGTGTGGAAAGCACAGCTAATAGATGATAATACAATCGATCCGATTGAATATGAAAGTTGGCCAATCACCGAGTTTTATCCACAGATTAACATACCTGAAAGTAATGTTACCAACCCATATATGTTCCGATTACATCTACCTAACGATCTTGCCCTTGAGCGCATGAGCTCTCCTGTTAAAGTCGGCCTGTTTCCCGATACAGGAGTGCTCATAAGCGAATTGCGTACTGAAGATAATCTTTTGAGCAGATTAGATGCTTCCGGAAAGGTGAATGAGTACGATCCTATGTTTGCGAATTTTTCAAACACAACAAATGCAAGCATACGTTCTGCAAGACATATGGATAATATAAATTTAGTTGCAGGCACAAACGGACGTTTCAGACAGTATTTGAATATTAACTATGCAATCGGGTACTTTGAGGAAGTAACAATCTCAAGTAGTGGTTCTGTTGTAACTGATGTAAATTCAATTAGAGAATTCAACAGAAAAGCTGTGATTACTGAGCAATTTAACGGAACATTTATTGGCGACGGTCAGTGGATCAGCAACTTGTTAATAAATAGACCGACTGATTCAAATGTTGGCTTATTTGCAGAAAATGGCGGAATTATTGAAAGAGTCACATTGAGATTGAGCTCTTGGACAACAGATACAATTGTCGGCGGAACAAATGTCGGCGGGATTGTTGGAAATAACCTTAGTTCAGGGACTGTAAGAAACTGCTTTGTTCAACAAATTGTTACTCGTGATGGACAAGGACGTTTGCCTACTTGGACGAGCCATCCTGCGGCTGTTGTTGGCAATTCATATGTTGGTGGAGTAGTTGGATATAATGATGGTACTATTGCCGATGTATCGTTTATGTCATCATCAGCTCGTTCTGCTGTACAGGGAACACTAACTACAACAGTTGGCGGTATTGTAGGTGACACCTCGACCACAATTGAAAACGTTTTATATTTGGCGGTTGCTCCAAGAATCGGAATCAGTTCCAACACCAACAGAGCAAATATGCGCCCATTTACAGGATCAAATATAAACATTGGAGTAAATGCAATTTTTCTATCAGGCTCTACAGCGATAAGACCAAATCAGACGGTTGTTGAAGGAATAATACCGACCAATGATTATAATGTTATGGTTGCAAATCAAACGTTCATAGATCCTACAGCAAAAAATACTGAAGAAATTATCGTAAGCTCAAGAAGTTCATTGTTTAATGCAAACTGGACTATGAACAACACCACAGGAGTTAACTTTGAGCAAATGCAAACATTTCAAACATATTTCTACCCATATCCAATAGGCACTGTGCCACCAAGTGCAGTTGAGTGGCCGATAGCGGCTACAGTGGTATTACCACCTGTAGGTCAGATGGGTGTTGTATATTATGAAATATACTGGCCAAGTGGGACCGGGATTTTTGCGCGATATATTCAAGACGGAGTTGAAATAACTCTTGATCTTCTCAGATATGATAATCCTGTTATTGTAGAAGCGGGGTATGGCGCAGAGGTTCCGAGTGGTTTTAACTTAAACCCTCAGCGTAACGTTCAATACTCGCAGCGTGCTGGTGGAGTATGGAGTGCATGGGAACAGCTTAACAGTCGTCAAATGTCACTAAGTAACTGCATTTTAAATGTACCACAGTTACAAGGACGCACATTTGTATTTTTCCCACCAAATCTGCTATTTAATGCAATAGACTCAGCTCAAAATCCTGTGGAACCAATGATTATTATAATACCTGATAGTGCGGCTGCAGGAAACCCAAAACTACCTGCAATCAGTGCATATATTAATCCGTTTTTTGCAAAAGAAGTATACCCTGTGACATTAAGTGGCACAGCAGGTGACGAGGTTATTTTGAATGGAAACAGTACTGTTCCACCTGTTAAATATATTCAACCTACAGAACATATTATTCGCACTCCTTGGCAAATGCAAAACATTTCGTTATATAATGAGATGAACCAATTACTCATTGACTACGAACAACATACATTTATTCAAGAGATTGATCTTGATATGAGAACGATACCATATACAAATGCGCAAAACCAAAATATAACTGGTACAGGTTTGGGTGTTAACATTACTCGAAGTGCCAATGTTCCCACAAATATAGCTGTCCAAAGCACTCTTTCAAATATTGTTCGTGGTTTATTTTATGGCATATATGATGGACAAGGTAATACTATTTCAAACTTAGAACTTACAAACCCATCATATGGTTCAGGAAACAATACCGTTTTCTTAAATAACAAGGGTTTATTCAATACCATAGCTGAGGAAACAATTCGAGATGATGGAATTGTAGAAAGTGAGGGTATAGTTCAAAATCTTACACTGATCGATTCCAGAGTTCAAAACGGAAGCAATAATGGTGCATTTGCTTCTGTCAATAACGGTATTATTAGGGATGTTGCTTTCATCTCCGCTGTAAACACCTCACCTGCAACTGCTGCAATATTACAACCTATTACCGGAACAGGGGCAACAGGCGGTATTGTCGGAACAAACAACGGTGAAATCGAAAATGTCTTATTCCTTGCTCAAGCACAAGGTGCGACTTCTATTGCGCCCATTACATCCGGTGGAATCGGAACAGAAACAGGTGCATATTATTTGTCCGGTTCATATTCGTCAGGTGATCAACCCACACAACCGTTGGTAGGAAGAGAATATAACAGATTTGCACCAACTATTCGCGGAGAGCCTCGAACAACTCAAGAATTAAATGCTGTTAATGGATTTTCTCCTATATGGAAACAATCCGGAGTACTTCCATATAGGAGTACTATAAACGCTCAGAATAATACCAGTGCTAATCCGTATCCATATCTCGCACCAGTAGCAATAAATCCTGTGCAAAATTGGCCTGCTGCAACAATTCCTGCTCTTGGTGTTGTATACTTTGAAGAATATGACAATGGTTCGGTTGGATTTGATTTTGACCGGAATAATATGGACTTAATAAACCTAGGCTTGCCTGCACTTACTTCTGATGATGAAGTGTTAGCATTAAATGTCGGATATGCAGTAATGATAGATAGAGCAGGGGAGTTTGGCGTAAGTATGAACGTCAATGCAGGCAGCAACATGTTTGTTTCTTCAATAGGGTTGACGAATACTGACGGTAGAGTTTTCAATTGTGCGATTATACCGAATGTAATAATAAAAGGCATTGAGGGTCAACTGTTTGTTAACGATTATCCCACAGGATGGTTTATCGTACATCCTGAAGATGAAGAAGATTCAGCAGATGAATCTTTTGAAGAGCTTAGCGAAACTATTGATTCAGAAGAAAATCCAATATATGAAAATGACTCGTCAGAATCACAGAACAATAATCAGGCTCCTGATAACATAGATAACTCGTCCGATTTTGAAGCTCCACAAGATGAATCATCAAAAAATGAAACTCCTGTAAATGAAAATACGGAATCGAAAAAATCTGATATTGATAATGACTTAAATAAGTCAGATGAAGATTGTATAGCAGACCCTATAGAAGACCCTATAGAAGACTCAACCTCCTCCAATGATGTAGCGATTGTTACAGGTGTTATATCTCTATTTGGTGGGTACACATTTACACAAACTAGATTATTTAAAGGCTATATGAGAAAACGTAACGCAAGAGCTGTGCGGAAAATTAATGAGTACAATAAGAACAAACGTAATGGTCACAGAGTCGATAGATATATTTTACGTTATTATGAAAAAAATAACAGGAGAGGGGGCGTTAATGATGCTAATAATAAAAACAATAACTAAAACAAAGGCAGTACTAAAGAGCAAATCAGGTGCATCATTAATGTTTGTTCTCGGAATAATGCTGCTGCTCTTAGCAATCGCCGGTTCAATAATGGCTGCAGCAAGTGCAAACATAGGAGCTAATGTAAGGCAGGACAGATACAATAGGGCAGTGTTACTGACCGATTCTGTTCATAGAAGCATAAAGCATAGTTTAGAAGCAATGCCGAATACAGAAGCTTATATAGACAATGAATTTGCCAACTCCCTTGCTTTTCAAATTGCAAGAGCAATATATGAGAATGCAGACGCACCAAATGATACTGTAGAGCTAAATATTGATATTGCAGGAGTTGATATGAGTTCGGTTAACAGCATAACGCTGGACATTACATATCAGGATATTAAGTTTAATGGACCTATAGAAGCAGTGCCTGAAACAAACCCTCCAATGCAACGCATTCCAAGAACAGCAACAATTAGTGCTCAGATGAATGTATGCGTTGTTGTAGAGGTTGATACCGCCAGCTTACGAGATACACCGCAACTTATAACAACCGTAGCGAGTTATGAACTCAGTGGTGCCGTATTGTCAGACACAAATGCAAGTGGTGAAATAGGTGAGATGATATTTAGTGATTTTGGTAAGTGGGTGTTAAAGAGCTATGAAATTATTGAATCTGAAACAATTAAAAACTAGATTGAAGAATGTTCTTCAATCTAAAAGAGGTTTTACTATTATGGAATCAGTCATCAGCCTGCTTATCTTGGGCATTCTTTTAACGACGATTGTTACTGTTATTAGGTTTTCTACATCACTGACATCAGCTTCAATTATTGCTGCAAATGAAGCACAAAATCGGTTTAATACTTTGATTCTAGAAAACTATGATGAGTATCCAAGTAGCCTTATAGCCACAGTTACTTTTACAGCGGATGATGTAGATATTGAGGCTTCTTTTGATGTTGTCGTTTATGATGAAGATGGCACGATAGCTTTTGTTCCTATTTCGTAAGTTGAAAACAGCACACAATAAGCAAACAAATATCTGAAAGGACTCTGTAGTCATGAAAAACTATGTGAAATCAATCATAATGCGACTACAAAAGACATTTTCCTCAAAGAAAGGAATGACTTTACTTGAGGTCCTTGTCGTATGTGTGTTGTTTGCGCTAATTGCTGTAACCGTGACTGCAGTTATTTCGCCTATGCTAAGAGCATATGCAAGAGCAAATGAAATTGCTGAATATAATATGATTTTAGATAATGTGGGGAATACGATCGTTAGCAACATGGCGCAAGCATCAGATATTGAGTATGCTGATAATAGTGTATCTTTGACTATTGATTCATCTGATGTAGTTTTTGAAGTTATTGATGGTTCCTTACAGAGAAATGGGAATATGGTTTTTCCATCTAACTTCTACAAAGGAAAAAGTATCAGTTTCATAATAACTCCAGCTCCCAGTGAACCTGACTTCTTAGTAGATGTTACCGTAAGTTCGGACAGCACAGGCGTAGCACTCTCGCGTTCATATGCAGTAAAACCTATAATGATGACAACAAAATAACATTTTAGACTTGTATCTAATTATACTTCATGTTAGAATCAGACTCACAACTGAATACTCGTGAGGGAGTAGTTTGCACATATTACCGTGTGGCAAGTCAACATCTCGACCGTTAGTTATCGGTCTGGCTTGTCTTAAATAACAAGACTCATGTATGGCTGGCTTAGCTGTGCATGAATCCGCAAAATGATAGTTCCTACCCATGAACAGCCTAAAAGTGTTCATGGGTTTTTGAATTTGTATTTTATGATGGAGGTAACGTAAAGAATGCTTGAATTGCTATTACTTGTGATTGGGTTTGCATTACTGATAAAAGGAGCAGATGTTTTTGTCAATGCAAGTGTCGGTATTGCAAAGAAACTGAAAATACCGACAGTTATTATAGGTCTTACTGTTGTAGCAATGGGAACGAGTGCACCCGAAGCAGTTATAAGTATTACAGCATCCGTACAAGGTGCAAACTCATTAGCAATCAGTAATGTCGTCGGGTCGAATATATTTAATTTGCTTTTTATTATTGGTTTATGTGCTACTATCAAAGCGCAAAAATTCAATGTGCGTCAAATCGCAAAAGATTTTTGGTTTTCAATAATAGGGGCTGTTATGCTTATCGGTTTTAAAATAATCGGTATTACATACATTCCCCGTTGGGGAAGCCTAATTCTCTTGCTTTCTTTTATCGTATATTTGATTACATTAATTCGGCAAGCGATAAAGAGTCAGGGTTTAGAGAAGAATGTTGAAAAGGAAACGAAAAAATCCAGATCACTTCCAGTTACAATACTCTTTACTATATTGGGGTGTGGCTTAATAATAGTTGGCGGCCATCTTGTAGTGGAAAGTGCAACGGAATTAGCCATAGCTATTGGGATTACAGAACGCATAATCGGCTTAACTGTCGTCGCCATAGGAACGTCATTGCCCGAACTTGTTACATCATTAGTTGCTTTCAAAAAAGGAGAGAACGAGTTTGCTCTTGGAAACATAATTGGTTCAAATATTTTTAATATAATGTTTGTTTTAGGTGTCGCAGGGCTTATCAGTCCTTTAGAATTTGAAAGTGCATTGATAGTTGACACCGCATTTTTGATTTTGGGTAGCTTAATAACACTGGCGTTTATCTATACACGGAAACGTCTAGCTCGACGTGAGGGGCTTATTATGGCGCTTATATACTTGGCATATATGATATTTATCATCATGCAATAATCATTATTGAATTTAGAAATCCCGCCATCCATAAGGGTGGCGGGAAGCTCATTACATGTTATTAGTTTGCCTTATCTATTTTTTCAATCCATTGTTGACCTGTGCAATTGACTTAATATGAACCTTTTGGTATAGTAAGCGTATCGTTCTTAGATACGTTGTGAAGTTGCTGAATGTATAGAATAACGATTTTATAATTTTGGAGGCATACAATGAGAGCAGTGGATTTATACAACCAGTTGGAAAAGGATTTTGTTACGCCCGAAATGAAAGAAGATTGGTATGAGTACATAGAGGGACTTGATGAATACATCTGCGATAATTTCAAGCAACGTAGCATAGGCTTGCTGTGTGACTTCGCACAGGAAATAACCAAGGTTTATACCGCTGTGTTTCCTTCGGACGAGGTTTTGTTAAAGGTTTTGACAGACGGCTATTGTGATGCACTGATATTCTTGCACCACCCAATGGATTGGGATTTGAGCAACGGTCCCCACAAGGCATTTTATGATATCAATACAAAGTTGCTTGCAAGGTTAAAAGAACGCCGCATTTCGCTTTTCAACTTCCATTATCCTCTTGATAACTTTGGCGAGTATGGCAACAGCAAAACTTTAGCAGAAGCAATGGGGCTGAAAATCATAAAACCATTTGCAGAATTTTCAACAGCGTTATGCGGCGTGATATGCGAAACCGATTGTAAAGACGTTCACGAACTGAAGGAAAAATATTCACAGGCAGTAGGACATGAAACGAAACTATATCAATATGGTGATAGTGTAATCACTAATAATCAAGTTGCAATTGTTGCAGGCGGTGGCAACGATGCCAATGTTGTAAAAGAAGTTATCGAAAACGGCGTTAATGTTCTTATATCGGGGCTGTCCTTGAACAATAGTTATTCGCTTGCTGCACATGAAATGGAAAAGGAACACAAAATTAATTTGTTGGGTGGGACGCACTACTCATCTGAAAAATTTGGTTGCATTGCCATGTGTGAATATTTCAAAAAGATGGGACTTTCCTCTGAATTTGTTGAAGGGAAACCTTGCCTTGAAGATTTGTAGAAACTGCGCATTATCTGACTCACAAGTAGCAAGTGCCTAGCGATTAGCGATTGATTAAAATTATTTTCTAACTCTAGAAACAAAAAAAAATGAAAATCTCAGACATAAAAGGGCTCTCGCTCACGATTTACTAAAATCGTTTTGTGACAGCCCCGCTTGTATTGTGTGACATTTTCCGCTTAAACCACTATGGATTAATAAATGTTAGTTCAAATGCCATTGTTATATTTGCTGTTTCTTCATCTCCTGATGTGCTATTGTTGACGGTGTAACCTAGATTTGAAATATTAATGAACTGGCTATCCGCCACATCATCTATTAGCTTAACCATTGAATCATATCTTCCTGTCATACTCATTGAAGCAACGACTACGGTAAATAAATACTGGTCATCTTTCTGATCACTACTGTTTGGAACACCGAACGAGTCTGTAAAGCGTAGTGCAGTTGGTTTTAGCCCATTTGAAATACACATGTCTGTTAAGATTCTGTCTATTTCTTCGTTTGGAATGAGTAAGGGATACTCTTGCACAATACGTTCGAACTTTTCATTTGCAACTGTGTTAGCTTCTTCAATTGAAGCTAAGTTTGCAATATCAGCTTCAACCTGTGCTTTTTCAGTCGTCAAATAAATTCTCTCCTGAACACTATCGACATATCTGTTAAATAACGGATATATTGCAAATTGTATCACTAAATAGATTAGCAATAATAAAAGTGCAATGAAAATTAGCGTTTTTTCTCTTTTATTGAGTCCGCTCTTTGTCATAATGGAAACACCTCACTCTCAGAAGATGAGCAGTTATCTAAACATATAAATAATTTTTACCCCGACACAACCACATCAATACTAAAGGTATATAATCCATTTGCACCTGTGGCATAACCTGTGTAATAAACATCAAAGTCCGCAAACAATTGATTTGCTCTCAAAGATTCGACAAAAGATGATGCATCATACTCTGTAAGACTTGAACATGAAAGACTTACAGTTCTCTTAGAATAGTTAAAGTTAATTGAATTGATATTTACAGATTCACCTGCAATTCTTACCATTTCATCAAGTGTTTGTCTGTTTATTGCATACATACTTTCAGTATCGTTTTGCATGTTCACTACAGAGTCGTAGAGAATACTAATACGAGCAGTATTTTCGTTAAATTCGTCGATACGACTTCTTTCAGAGATGGTAAGTGGGTTGTCGAGAAAGCTACTCAACTCACGGACATCACGTTCAACATTTCTACCCATTACCCATATAATCGCCGTTATAGCGATAAGGAACAGTGCAGCACCTGATAAAACGGGAATCCATACATTCTTTGGACGTTTTCGTTGCTTCGCCTTTTTAAGCATTTTCATATTAGTAATCAAATCAAATTTTGAATCTGGTATTAATGTATTCAAATATACGAAGTGAGCGTCAGGTGGGAGAAGATCTGTTTTCTTTGTGTTCTTATATATATTCAACCGTGAAAAGCTGATGTTGGGATATGATGTATTTTTAACTATATGTGACATGTCGGCATCATCAAATCCGATATAGTAACAATCAGTTAGATTTTGGAAATTTTGTGATGAGTTGAACTGAATAATTCCTGAGAGTCCGTCCAGTGTACTGTCAATTACTGAAGAGCGATCATCACCATATAGTCTTGTTCTGGATTGAAATACATTTTCTCCATTTTGAAAAATCATGGATAGCATTACAACATTATCAACTACATTCAATACAAATGGTTTGTTCTTTAGTTCAGAAATACTATTAACATAGTTCAAAACAGCAAGCATTCCAAGATGGATAGATGTGAGTTTGATTTTTGCTGCACTAAATAGAGAAATATATGCTTGAACATGGGTGCTTTCAACAGCGCAAGCAAGTATGTTTTTTGAGCCGTCAGGGTTGTTGCTAAGCTCAGTATAGTCACATATTAGGTTCTCTGAATCTGATGATATCTCCGCAAACTCGTCACGAATAATATCATCACACATCAACTTAGTAAGCTTATAGGGTATTGTTATTTTTTTTGAGTACACAAAGTTACCATCAATAACAAGTGAGGTTTCTTTAAAAAGACGTGGCTTCTCAGATTTCAGTGATTGCAATGCTGCAAGAATTGGTGTGTTATCAAGAATAACACCATTTAACATACACTCTTCAGGAAGTGAATGGCTAAAGTACTCTTTCACGCTTATGTGCGATCCAGCCTTTGTGTATGCTATAACTTTCACCATATCTGTTGAAATATATACTGATGTTTTCATGGTTCTGACCATCACTTTCAATATACTTATTCACAAAACAACCATGAAAAAGGGATGGTCATTTCGTGCATTAATTTGCGGTTTCCCGCAGGGGGAGCAAATTGGCACATTATTAGGAGAAGTTTGAATTTATTCAAACTTCTTCTATACCCCTACGCCTTGATAGATGGACATTACAGCTAACATGACTGCAAGCATGATTGTACCGATTATTGTTGCCATTATAATAATCATTATAGGCTGAATAAGTTGAACTAATTTGTCGAGAGCGATTTCAGATTCGTAATCAAAACTCTCGGCTGTTGCTTCAAGCATAGAGTCAAGTCTTCCTGATTCCTCGCCGATCATTATGGTCGTTGATAGCTTTTTATCAAAACCGTCAACTTTTTCTATAGAAGAGGAGAGGGAATCACCATTTCGCACATTCGTTATAACATTAGAAAACTGTTCTGCAATATACATGTTGTTGATGATAGAAGATGTAATTTCAAGAGCACGAATCATTGGTATTCCGCTGGAATACAGAGATGAAAGTGTTCTTGAAAATCTGGCTGTATAAATTATTTTAAGAAGTTTGCCTGCTTTTGCTATTTTTAACTTTAATCTGTCAAATTGATATCTGACACGATCTATAGATAGTAGCATTTGAACTCCGAGTATTATTGAAAGAATACCAATGACAACGATATACCAATAACTAACCATGAACCTACTGATTAACAACATTGCACGAGTAATTGTGGGTAATTCAAAGCCTTCAAATGCACTGAGCAGGTTTGGTAATATTAGTGTAAATAATAACAATACAACTACAACGGTGGTCACAAGAAGTATAATAGGGTAGGTCATTGCAGCTTTTGCTCTGGAATTGAGTCGGTGTTCTTTTTCATAATGTACTGCCATTTTTTCTGCGACTTTTTCCAGTTGACCACTAGCTTCACCAGAAGCATACATATTCACAAGTAAGTCAGGGAAGGCTTTACCCTGCAGACGCATTGCTTCTGATAGGGTATGTCCCATTTGAACATCTTTGTATAATTTTGAGTAGATTGAAACTATTTTAGGTGAAAAGTCACGGTTCTTTAGAATCTCCATAGCACGTAAAATAGTAATACCGCTTGCAAGCATACCAGCGAGCTGTCTGGAAAACTCGCCGACATCATTTGCTTTCATGCGGTAAGTAGCTGTTTTACTTTCGATTTCGTTATATTTAGTAGGCACAAGGTTTTGAGCTCGAAGCAAACGACGCAAATCGCTACCGTCACGTGCATCCAACTCACCTTGTACCTTATTATTCGATAAATCAATTGCAGAATAATTATATCTAGGCATGAGCACTATTCTCCATATCTGTGAAGTACTAACTGTCTAAATCATGAATAAGTGTAAATACCAAGAGATGATATCGTAGCCAAAAAATAATGAAATTGCTATGCCAATACAAATTGCCGGCCCGAACACCATATGTTCACCACGCTTGCGTTTACCAAATGCAATGAGAAATATTGCGTAAGTTCCACCAAGTAACAGGGCAATGAAGAATGCGAGTAGTGTTGCTTCCCAGCCAAGCAAGAAACCACTAACTGCCATTAGCTTTATATCACCACCACCAAATGCTCCATTTACAACTAGAGAAACGATCAGTAGCGGTATGCTTATTGCAAAGAATCCGATTACTCTTTCCAGCAATGTAACATTGGGGAAGATCCAAATGGTTATGATTGCGAAAATAGCGATAGTTAGAATAAGAGAATTTGGTATTTCTGTTGTTTGAAAATCAATTATAGATATAGCTAGTAATGTTACGGTTACTCCAAATGCAAGAATAGTTGCTAGTTCCGGACCGAACCAATAGAATGAAGCAACTGCAAGAATGGCACATGAGAGTTCAATGAGAGGGTATTGGATGGATATTTTTACGCCACATTTTCTGCAACGCCCTCTAAGGATTATCCAAGAAATGATTGGAATCATGTCATATGGTTTTAATATATTGTCACATTTCAGACAACGCGAACGTTTGCTTGCTAAAAACGCTCCTTTTATTGGTAAGCGTGATATAACAACATTGATGAAGCTGCCAATGCATGCTCCAACGATTACAAGAAATGTGTATATAAAAACATGTTCAAACATCATGATTCCATACTTTCTTATTGTTCGTGCACCCGCTTAAATGTAGGAAAAAGCGGGTGCTATGTAGTTGTTATCTATTGAATAGTATTTTTTAGTGTTAAGGATCATTCTTCTGCTTCATCACCAGGTCCAATTACTACTGTATTACCTTCAGAAGTATACTTAATTCCTATAATGCGTAAACCTCCTGGAGCAATTACAAAATCAGAGAATCCTTCTGGATTATCAACATCATTGATAATCAATGCAGTAAATGCATCAATTTCTGTTGTACCATCTTCACCATCTTCAACAACGACAGTGCCTGCCTCTACTTGCGAAAGAAAATTATTAAGAGAATAAGGTCCTTCACCAATAGCTTTGCCATGTTCTGTTATCAACACTTGTGCTGCGACCATGCCGACTCTGGCTTGGGCGTATAAGGATTCATTACGAGCTCTGGTTGCAAAGTTTAGAAACGACGGGATTAATGCTGCTGCTAAGATAGCAATAATGATAAGAACAATAATTAGCTCCATTAATGTAAAGCCTTTTCTACTCTTTAAAATTCTTTGAAATTTCATCTCCTTATTCCTTTCCATTACTTAAATATTTTATTGACTTTGTTTTTGTGGCTCGTTAAGCATATTTATAACGAGCAAGCTCTTACTTATATTTTCGTATAAATCTAGATAATAATTAGCCAATTACAGTAAAATTATTACATTCTTTCGATTGCGGAGAGAAACTCTGTTTTATTAACCGCTTTTTCCAGTGCTACCTCTTTTTTTACAACACCACTTCGTACTAAACCAGCAAGATAATCATCAAGCAAAATCATACCTTGTCGTGCACTTGTTTGAATTATAGAGTTGAGTTGATGTCCTTTACTTTCGCGAATAAGTGTTGAAACCGCATCTGTTCCTAACATTATTTCAAATGCAGCAATTCGCCCAACACTGCTTGCTCGTGGTAGTAATGTTTGCGTGACAACTCCTTTAACTACTCCTGCGAGCTGAGTACGTATTTGCTGTTGACTATGGGGAGGGAACACGTCGATTATTCGATCTACAGTCATTGCTGCTCCTGTTGTGTGTAATGTTGAAAGAACCAGATGTCCTGTTTCGGCTGCAGTTATAGCTGCGGAGATTGTTTCATAATCACGCATTTCTCCAACTAATATGACATCAGGATCTTCACGCATTGCACTTTTTAAAGCGTTAGAAAAGCTATCCACATCTTCACCCACATTACGCTGATGTATCATTGCTAATTTTTGTTTGTAAACATACTCAACAGGGTCTTCAACTGTTAATATATGGCATGCTTTCTTACTATTAATATAGTCAACCATAGCTGCGAGCGTGGTTGATTTACCGCTACCTGTTGGTCCTGTTACCAGAATTAATCCACGTGGCTCCTCAGCAAGAGTTCGAAGTGCTTCAGGTAATCCAAGTTCTTCGAATGTAGGAGTAGTATCGTTAAGAAGCCTAATTGCTGCAGCTATTTGCTGTTGCTGATAAAATACATTAACACGATGGCGCACTCCACGTTCAGTTTCATAACTCGTATCAACGTCAATAGTGCTTTCAATTTTTTTGCGTTGCTTTTCAGTAAGAAGCGATAGTATCATTGATTTCTTTTCAGATATGCTGAAAGAGTATTGCGTTTCATGTAGCAATCCGTCAATGCGAAACAATGGGTTTCGCTCAGCAGTTATATGAACATCACTTGCTCGTTCATTTCGTGCAATTGTCAAAAGTTCATTTATATGCATTTATGATCAATCCTCTCACTTATCTTTCTATTCTATTGTACAAAGTATGTAAGCTTTAAGAGTTCTTCTAAAGTTGTTTTACGCTCATATACAAGATTGAGCAAACTTGTTTGCAAGCTTTTGACGAGATTATTTTCTTTAACATATTCATATATTTCATCTATACCTGAGCTGTGTGAGATAAGATTTCTTATTTTTGAATCAATCGCAAGTATCTCATGTATTGCTACACGACCTTTATACCCTGTGTTATTGCAATTGTGACAACCTCGTCCTCTTGCCAGTGTTTTAATTGATGTGGAGTTCATAGCACGCATATCTGCTTCAGTGGCTTCATATTCTTCACGACAGAATGGACAGATCTTTTTAACCAAACGCTGAGCAACAACTCCAACCAGTGAGCTTGATAATAAGTAGTCTTCAACACCCATGTCGATAAGACGAACTATTGCAGATACAGAGTCATTGGTATGCAGGGAAGATAGTACCAAGTGTCCTGTTAGGGCAGAGCGAACTGAAATACTTGCCGTTTCTGCGTCACGTGTTTCACCGATCATAATAATATCGGGGTCTTGTCGTAATATAGAGCGTAGCCCTGTTTCAAAGGTCAATCCTGCCAGTGGGTTGATTTGTGTCTGATTAACTTTTGGTATTGCTTTTTCAACAGGATCTTCTACGGTTGCAATATTTACATTTCTCTTTGATAACAGTTCAATAAGCATGTATAATGTAGTTGTTTTACCACTGCCTGTTGGGCCTGTTATATATATAAGTCCGTGTGGTGATTGTAGTAATGACAGCATTTTGTCATAGTCATCTTGCTCCATACCGAATGTCGTTGCGTGATCCAGTACGGCTGTTTGACTAAGAAATCTCAAAACCAGCTTTTCACCATAAAGAGTTGGAATGGACGATACACGTACGTTTAACTCAGCGTCCTCAAGCTTTGCACGGAAATGTCCATCTTGTGGAGCACGTTTTTCAGCAATATCCATTCCGCTGAGTATCTTTATTCGAGCAGTCATTGAGCTATGTAAAGATTGAGATAATGTTGTATAATCTACAATTTGACCGTCAACACGTATTCTAATTTGAGTTTGACTTTCAAATGGTTCAATATGAATATCACTTGCACCGGCACTATGTGCTTTATTGAGCATAGAGTTAATAAGTGTAACAACAGGTGTATCATCTACAGTTTCGGAAATATCAACATATGTAAACGCTGAAGTTTCACCTGCAGCTTCATTAGCACTACGGGTAGCTTTTTGTGTTTCGATTTCTGAGTAACTTTCATTAATCGCTTGAACAATCTCTGCACGCTTACATATCATACTCTCAACATGTTGTGCACGAGAAATGAGTTTTACATCTTCGATAGCATAGTAGTTGAGTGGATCATTAATTAAAATATTTAGAGTATTTCGGTCAGCTTTAGTTGCTATCAGGCAATGCTTAGTTGCGACTGACTTGGGAATCAGTGCAACTGCGCTTAAATCAATAGGACATTCGCTTATGGGAACATACTTTATCCCTAAGCGCGTTGATAATGCTGTGTTCAATCTATCCTCAGTAATAATGCCTGTTTCAATAAAAACTTCACCGAGTCGTTTCTTTACCTGTGAGGATTGTTGAATATATAGCGCTTTATCCAATTCTTCTTTTGTTATATAGCCAGACTCAAGCAATACTTCACCAAGCCTTAGTTGGTGTATATTCGGAAGTGCCATCATATTTCCTCCTTAAAACTCAGTAAGCTGACACGTAAAACAAGCTAACATTGACAAATAATATTCTGAAACATATACTAATCACTAACAAAATAGTAGACATCTTTTCGAAATATTCTTCGCCTGATATCGTTATCCTCCTTGCCTTACGAAAGTAAGGCTGCGTCGTCTGCCTCACCAGTCGAATAATATTTCTGAAAATATTATCCACCATTTTATTGTGATCAGTATTACAATATGTTGTGAGAATGAATTCAATTGTTGAATTACCGGAAGGAACGCTGAAATGCTAAATGTAAAAACACCTGATGAGGTCATTGATATCATCAATATGCTTTCTTTAAGTGTAGAAATTCAATCTGAGCTTGTTAGTTTAACAAATGCATGTGGTCGTATCTTGTATCATGATATAATATCGGATGAAAATGTCCCTAACTTTAATCGTTCTACAGTTGATGGATATGCTGTGCGAGCTTCTGATACATTTGGTTGTTCTGAGAGTATCCCGGCTATTCTAAATGTTATATCAGAAGTTATGATGGGTGAAGCTGCAGATGTTGACATTGGTTCCGGAGATTGTGTGATTGTATCAACAGGTGGAGCATTACCAAAGAGTGCTGATGCAGTGGTTATGGTAGAGCACAGTGAGGATTATGGCGACAACCTGGTGGGAATACAAAAAGCAGTTGCACCCGCTAATAATGTGGTTTTTAATGGTGATGATGTACGTGTAGGGCAAAAGGTTCTAAGCGCAGGTACATTACTGACTCCGTATGATATAGGTGCACTAGCAGCGCTTGGATATGATGAGGTTGAAGTATATGTTCGACCTGTTGTTGGTATTATCTCAACAGGTGATGAGCTTGTTCCAACATCAGCTAAACCAACAAGCGGACAAGTTCGTGATATAAATACGCCAATGCTGATAACTGCAATTAATTGCTTCGGTGGAAAAGCAGTGGATTTTGGCATAATAAAAGATGATGAGCAAGCTATTCGCACTGCAGTTCTAAATGCAATAAAAACATGCGATATCTGCCTTATTTCAGGCGGTTCTTCCGCAGGTGCTCGTGATATGACAGCAAGAGTAATTGAATCGGAAGGGGAGTTGCTTTTACATGGCATTGCAATGAAACCCGGAAAGCCAACAATCTTAGGCGTAATTCAAGGAAAACCTGTTTATGGGTTACCGGGTCATCCTGTGGCAGCGTATATGGTAACGGAGTTGTTTGTGCGTCCACTAATTGATAAACTGACCAAATCAAAAACCAAGCATCGTAGTACAGTAGCTCAGCTTTCTGAAGCTCTTTCATCAAATCACGGTAGAGCTGAGTATATTGCTGTGACATTGGATGATTCAAAAGATGTGATGATTGCAACTCCAATACGTGGAAAATCAGGATTAATTACGAGTTTATCGGAAGTAGACGGATATATTTGTGTGCCTAGAGATTGCGAAGGGCTTGCAAAAAGTGAAATTGTAAAGGTGGTTTATTTTTAATGAGCTTTAAATACTTAACAAATATTGAACTGGATAAGGCGAGAGAGGATTATCTAGGTGCCCTTGTCAACAATGGAATGAAGTGGCAAAACGAAGTTATCCCTGTGATCGAAGCTTCAGGCAGGGTGACGAGTCAAGCTGTCTATGCGAATATATGTGTACCACATTACAATGCTGCTGCCATGGACGGTATTGCTATTGAAGCTGGTTTGACATTTGGTGCAAGCGAAACAACCCCTGTGACATTAACACAGGAGCAATATATTTACATTGATACAGGTGATGCTCTGCCTGACGATTGTGATGCAGTTGTGATGATTGAAGATGTTATTTTTTCTAGTGATAACTCTGATGAAAACAGTGGTGAAATTCGCCTTTTTGAAGCAGCAACGCCTTGGCAACATATAAGGCAGATTGGTGAAGATATATGTGCTGAGGAGATGATTTTACCGTCTTTTTCAAAGATAACACCATCTGCACTGGGAGCAATGATTGCAAGTGGCGTTACAGATGTATCTGTTATAAAAAAGCCGGTTGTAGGTTTTATTCCAACAGGTGATGAAATTACTCTCCCATCTTCGAATCTAAGAAAAGGGGAGATACCTGAGTTTAACTCAGTGATTTTCTCTGCAATGCTTCAAGAGTGGGGTGCAGAAACCATAACATATCCAATAGTAAAAGATGACTTAGCGCTTATTAAAAGTGCTCTTGAAGCTGCACTCTTGGAATGTGATATTGTTTTACTTGGTGCAGGGTCGTCAGCAGGCAGGGAGGACTATTCAGCTAAAGTAATCGAAGAGGTTGGCACTGTGCTATATCACGGACTGGCAATTAAGCCGGGAAAACCTGCGATTCTCGGATACAGTAAAGATAAAGCTATTATAGGTATTCCGGGTTACCCTGTGTCTGGGATAATTGTTCTTGAGCAACTAGTGCGTCCTATAGTCAATCATCTCAACAAAACCACAGGAGAGCAAGTAAAATATATAGACGCAACATTATCAAGGTCCGTTGTTTCTACTCTTAAATATCGTGAGTTTGTACGTGTCCGTATGGGATATGTTCAAAACAAGCTAATCGCATCCCCACTTAGCAGGGGCAGTGGTATTGTAACGTCATTTATGAGAGCTGATGGAATATTGGAAGTTCCTCAAGGCGTTGAGGGATATGAAAACGGAACAAATGTTAATGTAAGATTGCTTCGTAATGAAGAAGAGCTACGGAAGAGTATTGTTATTATCGGAAGCCATGACCCATTAATCGAGGAATTAAATGACTTGCTTCGTATTAAATATGGTGATATTTCAATAAGTTCTTCACATGTTGGGAGTATGAGTGGACTGTTAGCTGTGCGTAAGGGTGAAGCTCATTTGGCAGGTACACATTTACTGGACGAAAAAACAGGTGAATATAATGAGTCCTTTGTGAAGAAAATGATTCCCAACGGGGGAGTTAAGTTGGTGCACTGCGTAAAGCGTATGCAAGGGCTTATACTGCAAAAAGGCAATCCTTTGAAAATAAGGAATGTTGACGATATTAGTCAAGATAAAATAAGATTTGTAAACAGGCAAAAAGGTTCAGGGACGCGGATACTAATGGACTACTTGTGTCGCAAAGATAATGTTGATACATCAAAAATAAATGGATATAGTAGGGAAGAGTTTACACATACTTCTGTTGCGTCGCTTATTGCAGCAGATTCTGCAGATGTTGGACTTGGAGTTTACTCTGCAGCGAAGATGTACGATCTAGACTTCTTGCATATATGTGATGAACAGTATGATTTTCTTATACCCGACCATGCATGGGAGCTTCCGCAGGTTCAATGCTTACTCGAATTGCTTAAATCAGATGAGCTACGAGAAAGATTAAATGCTCTTGGCGGATATATATTTGATGATTAATTTATTTTAACGCATGTGCGAAAAAGAAAGGAATAAATGGAATGGTAACAAAAAAGGAACTTCGGCACTACGGACTATTTTTCACAGGGCAAAATATATTTTACTTTTTTATAGCAAACTTCGTGCATAACTACTTTACTGATGTCGTAGGAATCGCAGCGGGAACTGTCGCCGTTATATTTCTAATAGCTCGCATTTGGGATTCGGTGAATGATCCATTATTTGGTGTAATTGTAGATCGTAGTCGAATGAAAAGTGGCCGCTATAAGCCGTGGTTGAAGATATCGGCATGGCTACTGCCGATATTCACCATTGCGATATTTTTAGCACCTGTTGGTTGGACATTAGCTGCAAGGACAGTCTTTGTTACCATTATGTATGTACTATGGGGACTTTCTTTTACAACAACTGATGTTCCAATTTACTCACTAAGTGTTGCAATGACGAGTAATACTCTCGAGCGAACATCACTCATTGCGCGTGGACGATTATTCAGTGTGCTTGGGATATTGATTGTTATGTTACTAACAGTACCTCTGACGAATATATTTACCAACATTACTGAGAACCCGAATATGGCATGGTTAATTGTAGCAGTGCTAATGTCTGGCTTTGCTATGACACTATTACGTCCAATTAGTAAATCAGCGCAAGAACGAAATGTTGACCAAAGTAGCACACCTATTTCACTAAAAGCAATTCTCAAGTATGTTACTAAAAATAAGCAAATGCTTTGGTTTTTCTCTGCATCAATATTAGCTGCCCTTACGAATACTACCGTAATTATGACGCTATATTTTGTTACCGTAAACTTAGGAAACAGTAATTTATTTGTACTAATTGTCATAGTTTCAATGATTGGTTCGCCAATCGTTTCTGCCACACTGCCAAAGCTAGTTAAGAAATTTGACAAGTTTCACATTTTTATGTTTGGACTTGGTGTTACAATCATAACTAGTATATTAATTTTCTTTGTTGGATATGAAGGTAGTAGTTTTGTACCATTTTTATTTCTCTCAGCTATAAGAGGTTTTGGTTTCTCGTGCTTTACCGTAATGTCGTTTATGTTTACTGCAGACTGTATTGAATATGGTACATTCGCCAGTGGTGAGAGAGCTGAAGGCGTCACCTTTTCACTACAAACATTTACAACGAAGCTAACAGGTGCAGTCACAGGGTTTATGGCTATGGGACTGCTTGGTTGGGTATTTGGTTATCAATCAGCTTATCATGTGGACGGGTTATTGGTCACACCTGTACAAACTGAGCTTGCTCAGCAGGGCATATGGTTTATGTTTTCTGCATTCCCGGCTTTTGGAGCAATATTAGCATTTATCATGCTTGCGTTTTTATATAAGTTAAGAGATAAAGATGTTCAAATTATGACAGATGCAAATGCAGGAAAAATATCAAGAGAAGAAGCAGAAACAATGCTTTCAAGAAAATACTAGTTGTAAAGAATATAACAATAGATAATCGGAAGGAATTTTTGATGAGCGATATTAAATTTCGTGACTTAAATAAAAATGGAAAGTTAGATGTATATGAAGATCCCAGACAACCAATTGAGAACCGTATAGAAGATCTTCTTAGTCAAATGACTTTAGAAGAAAAGGTTGGGCTGATGTTTTGTCCAATGATGGGAATGCTAGATGAAAAGAATTTGAAGAAAAAACTCCTATCGTCAAAATCAGTTTCAGTTTCCGAAGCGATTAACAAAAGACATATTAACACCATTTGTTGTTTACGCACCGCAAAGCCAGAAAAATTTGCTGCATGGTATAATGCCTGCCAAAAAGAGGCAGAGCAAACCAGACTTGGAATACCTGTCACTCTTGCTTCTGATCCTCGACATACTTACTCAACGAGTAATAACCCTTTTGCAAACCTATCGGCAATGGGAGTTTCATCATGGCCGAGCCCTTTGGGTCTGTCTGCCACTAGAGATTTACAACTTGTAGAAAACTTTGGACGAATTGCAAGGCAAGAATTGCGTGCTTTGGGTATTAGTTATGCGCAACACCCTGTGGCTGATACAGCAACAGAGCCCCGCTGGGCACGAATACTGGAAACATTTGGTGAAGATGCAGAGCTGAACGGACTAATGACTAAGGCCTATATAAAAGGTTTTCAAGGCGATACGTTAAACAGCGAAAGTGTTGCTTGCTGTGTCAAACATTTTCCTGGCGGTGGTCCACAAAAGGATGGCGAAGATCCACATTGTAGCTATGGCAAAGAACAAGTATATATTGGCGGTATGTTTAATCATCATTTAGAGCCATTTAAGCAAGCTATTGAAGTAAATGCTGCTGCAATGATGCCTTACTACGGGATTCCAATAGGTGTAGACGGCATTGAAGAAATGGGATTTAACTTTAATCGTTCTGCATTGCAGGGTATTTTGCGTGATGATTTAGATTATACAGGTATAATAATGTCTGACTATAATATAATCGAGGATTTTAAAATTCTTGGTATTAACTTAATGCCAGCTCGTGCATGGGGGATGGAGGGGACTACATCTCAAGAAAAGTTAGAGCGAGCTATTAATGCTGGAATTGACCAGTTTGGTGGAGAATCTTGCACTGATTTGCTGATAGATCTCATTGAAAAAAATCGTATTTCGCATGAAAGAATAGATATATCATGTCGCCGAATTCTAGCACTTAAATTTAAACTAGGGTTGTTTGATGACCCATATGTCGATATTAAAGAAACAATTAACATCTGTGGCAAACAAGAATTTGTATCTGCAGGCGAAGATGCCATGAGAAAATCACTGGTTCTTCTTAAAAAAGAACATAACGGAAAACAGGTCCTGCCCCTTTCAAGTAGACCACAGGTATATGTGGAAGGATATGATCCAAATATTGTCATGAAATTTGCTGATGTTGTAAAAAAAGTAGAGAATGCAGACTTTGCTCTAATTCGATTAGAAACTCCTTATAGAAAAGACACACGAGAATTTTTTGCACGATTCTTTAAAGGTGGGGAACTTACCTATACAGACAAGCAACTCAAACATCTTGATAAAATAATGAAATCTTGTCCTACAATAGTTTCGGTAAAACTACTTCGTCCTGCAGTATTTCCAGAAATTGCTAAAAATGCTTTCGGAATCATTGGAGAATTTGAAGTGAAAGACGAGATATTGTTAGAAGCTATTTTTGGTAAGTTTTCACCATCAGGAAAATTGCCTTTTGAGCTACCATCTAGTATGGATGCAGTTAAGAAGCAAAAAAGTGATGTTCCATTTGACTCCGAATCACCTCTGTTTCCATTTGGTTTTGGATTGAGTTATGACTGAGAATTGTGACTTAAACTTGCAAAAGGGATGGACTTTAACATGACAACAGTAAACAGGCTTGCTCACGGCGGAATTATGGCGAATTATAAATGTAATGCAGCATGTCGTCATTGTTTGTATGCATGCTCACCGACGAGAAGCGGGGGATATATAACGAAAGAAGTAGCTGAATCTGTCTGTAAAATCTTACGTGATGGAGGATGTAGGTCTATACACATTGGTGGTGGAGAGCCTTTTCTCAACTTTGATAAACTCTTAATGCTAATTGAGACTGTTAGTAACTCAGGCATAATAGTTGAGTATATTGAAACAAATGCTTTTTGGGCTTCAAACCAAAAGCAAACTGCACGTATGCTTAAAGATGTGCAACTAGCTGGAGCAAACACATTATGTATTTCTCTAGACCCATTCCATGCTGAGTATGTTCCGGTTGAGTTGCCACTATCACTTGCAGCTACATGTCAAGATGTAGGGTTCGACTTTTTTCTATGGCAAGAACGCTTTTTAGCAAAGCTTTTGCGCATGGATCGTTCAAAGATACATAACCGAACTGAGATAGAGAATCAATTATCGCCAGATTACATTATTGAAACCGCACGTAGCTACGGTGTTCATATGGGAGGGCGAGCTATTGGTATTGAAACAGAGTATAATTCATCTATGTCTGTTGATAGAATCAAAAGTAGCAAGCCATGTTTCGGCTTGCTTTCGGGCAATCACTTTCACGTTGATATGTTCGGAAGATTTATACCACCAGGATGTACAGGCATAGCTATTCCTTTATATGAAGCAGTTAATGGAATTGAGATGGGTAAATATCCAGCATTCGAATCGTTACTCAACGGAGGAACTGATGAGCTGTTAAAGTATGCGATTGGGTTAGGGTTTTTACCAAGTGAACAAGGTTATACATCCAACTGTGCTCTATGTTTCCACATCCGAAACTGGATATCAATAAATGCACCAACACCAGAACTTGACAAAGAACATTATGCTGAAGCACTGAAATATTGGTAATAGTAATTCAAGTACAAAGTTCAAAACATACAAATGACAACTCCTTTTCAAATCAAGAGTTGTCATTTGTTTTTCACAGTCACGCCGGTTGATACCAAATTCGAACCACTTAATCATGTGGTCAGGTGGGTTTGTAGCGATTGTGCAATATCGTGACATTGGTTACAGAGACTAACTTTGCTCATCCAAAAATCTCTGTATACGATTTTGTAAAACTCGCACCGTGTCGGCGGCTGATCGAGTTCCTGAAAAGAAAATTGGTAATTCTTCTTCCAGTATGCTCCCAACCACATCACCAACTCCTGCACGCATGATTGTTGCGTTTGCAATAATCTCACGAAATTCTTCCGCTTCTACCTCTGTCATAGCATAAATAGGTGTTGTAAATGGAATCAAAATATCAATATACGGAATATTACGCGGTGCTTCCACTTCGTTTCCGTTTGCGTCTACTCTTGTCATTGGGGTCATTGCTTCCAAAATCATATCATCAAGTATATCAACGCGCAGAGGAAAGCGAAAATCGAAAATAGATTGGGTAGGTGAAAATGGCATTTCAACAGCTTCAGGCAGAAGAAACTCACGGATAAACTCCCATGCTTCGTCAGGGCTATTACTGGTTGCACTTATACCAAGACCATCAATGAAGCTAATCATATTACTGCCGTTATTTAAAGATGGCCACCCTAGAAAAACCAGATCATCTCCAACTATCTTTCGTTGCAATTGATAGTCACTAATCTGCAGCATTACGATATCACTAAACAGAATCTCTCCGCGACTCATTCTTGCAATGCCGACTGATTGAGCATCTATCGCAGCACGCTGACGAACATGCTCATCCCAATCAATTGGTCCATGAGGAAAATTCGATGCGATTTCCAATATTCTTTTAAACTCTTCATTGTCTAAGTCAGCTGTATTTTCTTCCATATTAATAAAGCCAAGATTGGGATCTGTGAGTATTCGGCTAATAAACTGGTTTGCACGAAGATCAAATTGAAAATTTGAGCGTATAATGGACTCCGTATCAGATGAAGTCGTTTCTTCTATTAAGGAGAGCATTTTTTCAAGATTCCAAGCTTCGGGATCCCCAACTGTACCTGCCATGCCGATTAATGCTATCAACTCAAACTCGTAAAATATTGCAGGCAAAGAACCATCTGAAGCCTCTTGTGCTGATAAAATATTTGGAATGAAGTCTGAACGACTTAAATCGGGATCATTATCAATAAATTCATATAAGTCAAGCAAAAATCCTGCCTCTGCGATTGGTGACATTATCAACGGATCGGCGAGGATTATATCCGGAGCACGTCCTGTCATAATATCTACCGACAATCGAGTACGTGCAGCATGCCACGCAATATTGTCACCCACCGGGTCAAAATAATCAACTATCTCGATTTGATGTGTTTGGCTCTGTTGATTAAAAGCCGTTACTTGTGGTTGTATGTGTGAAAGACGCCTTGTAATATCTACACCACCTAAAGTGATTATAGTGTAATCCGGCAATTCCACCCTATCAATACGATTGAGTATCGTGAGTTCCATGTAGTGATCATCAGAAAAAATATTTCTGTCGGTCAATATGGAAATCTGACCGTTTTCTAAGAAGTTCAGATGAGAGCCTAAACCCGCAGAAATACGCGATTCTGACCAGCTTAGAATCGTTGTTTTCTCTTCCGCTTCTACGTTGTATCCAAAAAGATATACTCCATCATCTATGTAAAAATCAAAATTTGTGTCGCCTGACGCTGGGTACATTGCGCGAATACCTGTTCCGGAAATAGGAAGCCTCTCACCCCAGTTGGCAGACTCAGTGTAAAACTCTCGTAATGTGGAACGACGTGTGCCTCTGGATAGCTCTGTAAAATATACAAACACTCGTCCTTCATCAGTTTGTACCATCGGAATCATTGCCTGTGTTCCCGCATCCAACTCAGTCTGGCTATGTACAGAATAATGTTCATCTACAACGTAAAGAAACGTACTGTCATCGGTGCTAACAAGCAACACCATGCCATCATCTACAAAGAGCACTTGCCTTAGGTAGAACCCTCTGTTACCACGTTGGGCAAGCCCCGTGATTTCATGTCTGGCAAGCTCTATACCTTGTGGCGAATATTCCGCATAAATCACTCGTATATCATCACCAAGATGTGCAAAGTTTGAATCAGTAAATAGTAATATAAAATTTTCTGCTTCTGTTATGCGAAATCCTAAAATGCTTATGAATTTCCCTGCATTTTCAATCTCTGTTCTGGAAACACGTGTTCCGTCAGGGTACATACTCTCTATAATGATTGTAGAAACTGGTGGTTCTAATGTGTCAATATCTACATTACCATCAACATCAAGTTCAGCTTCCACAACATCAGTTTCTACATAGTAAAAGTAAATCCGACCATCATGTACAAATGTACCATGTATAAAATCGGACACATATACGTTATAGGAAGAATCCATGTCAAAACGGTAAGCATAACTTTCAAAAAACTCATTGTTTATTTGGACTTCATGTTGCTCATACGTTTCATTGTCACAGGCGACAAGCAAAAGAATGAGTAGAGTTGCAGAGACAAGAACACCGCAATACTTAATGGAAAAATATACTCTTTTCAAATAATCACACCTTTCTAAAATTTTGTAAATTGCACTCTCTTTGTGAGCCACAATTGATGCACAAAACTCAAAATATCCACCTGTCACAGAGACTAACTTCGCTCGTCCAAGAATCTCTGTATACGATTTTGTAAAACCCGTGCTGTGTCGTCAGCTGACCGACTTCCTGCAAGAAAGATTGGCAATTCTTCTCGTAGTATGTTCGTAATAGCTTCATCAAATCCAAAATCCATGGTTGAGTTTGCGATAATTTCGCGAAACTCTTCTGCTTCTGCCTCTGTCAAAGCATAAACCGGTGTCGTGAAGTGAATCAGTGCCTCTGTATATGGTAAATTGCGTGGCACTTCCACTTCATTTCCATTTGCATCCTCTCTTATTAGTGGAATCATAGCTTCCGAAATTAAATCCTCCAGTATATCAACACGCAAAGGAAAACGGAAAGTGAAAAGAGTGTCAAGTGGTGAAAAGTACATATTAGCCACTTCCGGCAACAGGAATTCACGAACAAACTCCCATGCTTCATCCGAACTGTTGCTGTTTGCACTTATGCCAATCCCGTTTAGAGCAGTGGCTCTGTGGTTCCCGCCATTTTGAGATGGCCAGCCCATAGGAACCATATCTTCTCCGATAATACGTCGATTTATTTGATAGTAACGAATGCGTGATAAAGACAACTCACTAAATAATATCTCTCCACGTCTCATTCTTGCTACGCCGACTGATTGGGCATCTATGGTTGCCAGATGACTAAGATCATCTGCTGCCAAAGGAGACTCATCCGGAAAATAGCTTGCAATTTCCAAAATTCGTATGAACTCATCATTGTCTAAATCAGCTATATTTTCTTCTAAATTAATAAAACCATGAGATGGATCCGACATGATTCGACGAACAAACCATCCCGGACGAATATCGAATTCATGACTTGAGCGAATAATGGTTTCCATATCCGTCGAAGTCGCTTCCTCTACCAAAGAAAGGAATTTATCAAGATTCCAAGCTTCGGGATCACCAACTATATCTGCCATACCAACCAGCACATGCAATCTAAACGAGTAAAATACAGCAGGCAAAGAGCCATCAGAAGCCTCTTGCGACGCTAAAATATTTGGAATGAAGTCTGAGCGATCTAAATCCGGGTCGTTATCTATAAACTCGTATAAATCAAGTAAAAGTCCTGCTTCTGCGATTGGTGACATTGTCCCGGAATCACCGTATATTATGTCCGGAGCACGTCCTGTCATAAGGTCTATTGAAAATCGTGTATGTGCAGCAATGTAAGCATTAATATCACCGCTGGGATCGAAATAATCAACAATTTCGATTTGGTGTGTTTGGCTCTGCTGATTAAAAGCCAACACCTGTTCTCGTATGTGCATAAGATGCGTAATATACACACCACCTAAAGTGACTATAGTGTAATCAGGCAAATCAGCCCTGTCAATACGATTGAGTATCGTGTGTTCTATATAGCGATCATCAGACAGAATGCTCCTGTCGGTCAATATGGAAATCTGACCGTTATCCAAGAAGTTCAAATGAGAGCCTAAACCCGCAGAAATCCGCGATTCCGGCCAGTTCAATATCGTTGTCTTTTCTTCAGCTTCTAGGTTGTAGCCAAAAAGGTGGACTCCATCATCTATGTAAAAGTCAAAATCGGTTGTAGCTGATGCCGGATACAGAGCTAGAATATCCGTTGCCGAGATTGGAAATCTCTCACCCCAGTCAGCAGATTCAAGATCAAACTCTCGTAAAGTGGAGCGATGCGTACCTCTGGTTCGTTCAGAAAAATAAACAAGCAACCGTCCATCTCTGGTTTGCACCATCGGAATCATTGCTCGAGTTCCTGCTTCCAACTCTGTCTGACTGCGTATTGAGAATTGCTCGTCCAGCAAATAGAGAAACGTCGTATTGTCAGTAGTCGCGAGCAATGCTATACCATTCTCTATAAAAAGTGCTTGTCTTGCATAAAACTCTCTGCTGCCACGTGGGGTAATCTCCGGAATTTCATGTCTAAGAAGCTCTACGCCTTGCGGTGAATACTCCGCATAAATTAAATATGTATCAGCACCAAGATGTGCAAAGTTTGAATCTGTGAAGACTAATGTAAAATTACCGGCTTCTGTTATGCGAAATCCTGCAATGCTTATAAACTTCCCTGCATTTGCAATCTCTGTTCTGGAAACACTTGTTCCGTCAGGGTACATACTCTCTATAATGATTGTAGACACAGGTGGTTCTAATGTATCAATATCAACATTACCATCAGCGTCAACCTCAAGCTCAACAACCTCAGTTTCTACATAGTAGAAATAAATCCGGCCCTCGTGTACAAGTGTGCCATGTATAAAATCTGAAACATATACATCAAATGAAGAATCCACATCCACACGATAAGCATAGCTTTCAAAAAAGTCGTTGTTTATATGGACCTCATCTTGCTCAACAAGCTCATTACGGCAGGCAACGAGTAAGAAAACAAACAGGGCTACAATGGCTAAAACACCGAAGCTTTTAAAGTACGGACCTATTCTTTTCAAAACACCACACCTTTCCAAATAGTTGAGACAACTCAATCTGCTTTGTTGTTTTTCTTATATTATAACAAACGACAACTCCTGAAACAAGAGTTGTCGTTTGCTCAGTTATGGCACGCCTAGCACGATTCGAACGTGCGACCCTCTGCTTAGAAGGCAGATGCTCTATCCTGCTGAGCTATAGGCGCATATAAAGTAATTTCGTTCAGATTTCAAAGCTTTATTAATATAAACTAAAAATATCATTATGTCAATATCTTTCCGTGATTCTTTCTGTTATTCAATGTCGACAATATATTACAGACCTTTGTGGCGAACGGCGAATCAATTTAATATGCTATCTCTCCCAAGAGGTGTTGTGATTACGACACCTCTTGGGCTATTTTTTTGCAAAAAATAGAAAAATTTTCTTAAAAATACACCTTTAGGGGTGTAGTTAAATTTTTTCTGATGAGTATAATTAAGTGTAGTTAATTAAAAACATTTGTTTGTAACAATGACAACAGCGCCCGCTAGACGCGCTTTTGCATATAGTTCAATCCCAATTATAAAAACACTAAAATAGGAGTAAAATAGGAGACCACAATCATGAACACAAGAAAACTTACACGCAGAGGCACAGCGGTGATCGCCATCATATGCATTATCGCCCTTGCCCTTACCGGAACCTATGCGTTCCAAACCATGACACAACAAGTTTGGGGACAAGCCGTTTCGCGAGATCAGTTCCCCACAGGACGTCTGCACATTGATCAGGAAGTTGCCGGCGAAAACTTCGGCGAGATGAACTGGTATCCGGGTCAGAGTATAAACAAAGAAGTCTATGTCGAAAACTTCGGCGACATAACTCCCATCTTCACCCGTGTACGACTCTCTGAGTACATGGAAACAGGTATCGGTGCGGAGCTACATCCCAATGATCCTAACTTTGCAAACAGAAACGTTCAGCCACTCATTGGTGGCACAGACCGCTTAGACACAGCCTCTTGGACAACTCTCATCCCCAATGCTGCAATCGGCAGTAATTCAGCGAAATATCGCGACTACTGGACACTAACACAAGACGGTGGTGACAAGTACTTTATGCCTACCTTCAACCAAGACCC
>Ga0123355_10000258_pt1 | contig 67852 bp, 72 predicted proteins | sample TergutEmb28metaG_3_FD_89872 | JGI IMG/M metagenome (GOLD analysis project Ga0123355, IMG submission 89872) | Embiratermes neotenicus P1 segment gut microbial communities from Petit-Saut dam, French Guiana - Emb289 P1 | ecosystem: Host-associated > Arthropoda: Insects > Digestive system > Gut ...
AGACTTTGCTCACTTTGACGACTACTTGGAAGCAGCAAAAACTCGATCTCCACGATACTATGACGCAAAAACTAGTCGAAGCATGGACAAAACAAAGAAACTAAAACAAGCTAAACACATACAAAACGTTAAGTCTTGGTGTGATGATAGCGCTTGGGTGTTTAGTAATCAATAAATATGCCCTACATGTGTAACTATTGGGGTATGGGATGCCGCAACGGGTTGTTTGTCATGGTTGTAGTAATGTCCTATATGAAGGTACTGAATTAAAACCGCCGGATGAAATTATTCAAATGCACAGCGGAAAATGCCCAAAATGCAACCGTAAGCTGTCTCTATTGCCCATAGATATTGAAATTAAGCCCATAAACAAGCGATGATAGGTGGAAACTATGCAGGCATCATCTGATTTTTCCTCAGAGACCCACTGGGAAATGGCTGCTAAAACCAAGATGGGTAAATACCTAACAAGGCTCGAAACAGGTTTTATCTCTAAATCCATAGATTTATCCCAAAAGAATCTCTCAGTGATGGATGTAGGTGCTGAAGCAGGACGCTTTTCATTACTTCCCCAAAACAGTAAAGCTCAAGTCGTTAGCATAGACATAAATGCATATGCGCTCAGACGTCTCAAACAGAAAAGTCGTCATGTAAATATTATCTTGGCTGATGCACGAAACCTGCCGCTGAAAGGCGGCGTATTCGATATAGTCTTTATGATTGAGGTGCTAGATTACATTCCCGAGTTGGGCCTCGCTTTAGGGGAATGTAGGCGTACCCTTAAGCCTGGTGCTTCTGCGGTTCTATCGTTTGGTAACAAATCAAGCATAAAAGCACGCCTAAAGGCGATGCAGGGAAAATCGTATAGGCACTCCTATGGTGAGATGATACGCTGTCTATCTAAAACAGAGTTTATAATTAAAAGGAAGCTGGGATACAGTTGGTTGCCTCTGGGCAGGACTTCACAGAGCAGTATAGTACCTGCTTTTGCCGCTTTAGAGAAAATTTTTGGACTGCGCCGAATCGTGCGGTATAGCCCTTGGGTGATCATGCATATAACAAGACCTTCTCAGACTATCGAACATGTCTAGATATGTTTGGAAAGCCATAAATAAACCTCCCATGTGTAAAATAGTACAAACGGAAATATACACTGGAGAGATGGCCTAAGTTGGGGGAAACATTCAAGGAACGACTCGGCAACAGCTTCTCAGGCTTCAACAGGTTCGGAATTCAAGTGAGCCACGGCACAATCCTAGCGTGTGCAGCGTTGCTTCTCATACTCTTTGTTGCGGTTACTATTCGTCTGTTGCCGCTCCGATGGGAAAACCTCTCGGCAGGCACCTCGTTCCTTAACGAGTTTGACCCCTATTATCAGCTTAGCATAACTAGGCACATGGTAGACAACGGTTTGCTCTCACCATATTATCCTGCACCCTGGATTGACACAATGAAGTGGTATCCCGCAGGGTTAGATATGTCCACTTCTTTACCTGCCCTGCCGATGACAGCGGCTGTTCTCTACAGCATCGCCTCCGTTTTTGTGTCAAATATCGATTTAATGACTTTCTGTGCAATTTTACCGGCGTTTATGGCGGCAGTTTCCTGCCTTATTCTCTACCTTATAGGTAAAGACATGGGCGGCAGAACTGTTGGCTTATTTGCCGCGTTATTTCTCGCGTTGGCCCCGTCTTTTCTGCAGAGAAGCTCCTTGGGCTTTTTTGATACCGAAATTCCTGGTGTATTGGGTTTAGTTCTCTTTACATTCCTCTTCCTGCGTTCTCTAGACGGTAATCGTTCTCTTAGGGCCTCACTATTATACTCTATAGGTGCCGGCTTAGCGTTAGCATACTTTATTTCCGGTTGGGGTGCGGCATACTATATCATTGCTTTAGCCTGCCTCTTTGTCTTCGTTATGGTTCTCCTCAAACGCTACACTCCACGGATGCTTGTAACCTTCAGCCTAACCTTTGGCTTAGCTCTGATGATCGGAACCAAAGTTCCCTATATCGGGCTTGGCTACCTGACTTCAGGTGCAATTTTGCCTGTCGCGGGAGTGTTTGTAGTGCTGATAATTGCAGAGCTTATGCGCAATAACCTCTCTATAAAAAATAAGTTAACCCTCACAGTTGTATCGTTGGCTGTCTTAGTCAGCGGTTTTATTGCCCTCGCGTTAACAGGTTCACTTGCTAGTCTTGCAGGCAAATTTATCACTGTCCTAAATCCCTTTATCAGATCAGGTTCACCCCTTGTTGATTCCGTGGCTGAGCAGAGACTATCAGGATGGGGTAATGTCTACCTTGAATTTGGTATAGGTATTCTGTTTTTCCTAATCGGTTTGTACTTCACAATACGCAAACCAACTAACAGAAACATCTTTATGTTGCTTTTCGCAACGACTTCATTATATTTTGCAACCTCAATGGTGCGTCTACTGGTAATCTTTGCACCGGCATACGCCATACTCGCCGCTATAGGCATATTTAGTCTGGTGAAGCCATTCTGTGCCAGTCTAAAAGTTCCATCTAAAAACATCGTGAAATCCAAACGAAAACTGATACGGGTCAGCAGAGAATACAGCGGTTTGGCTATCTTGGTCATATTTGTGCTTCTTATGACGAACCTAGCGGTTTCACCACAAACCGGTGGTATGCCCCGATCAGTATCACAGGCATATACACCTACTGCAATCAGCGCTGCCAGTCTTCCAGTGGGTGGGCCCGACTTAACCGCGCCTATTCCTGCATGGTTAGACGCCGTCACTTGGTTAAAAGAAAACGCTAAATCAACTGATGTTACGGTTATGTGGTGGGACTACGGCAATTGGCTAAGTGATCTTGGTAACGTGACCAGCTTGGCAGATAACACCACTGTGAACAGCACCCAGATAGCAAATGTAGGTTTCATGTTCATGGGCAGTGAAGAACAAACAATGAAGATGCTCTCCGCATATGGCAAAGCAAACGTCAAATACATTGCGATCTTTATGGTATTACTCGTCCAACCCGGTGGAACAGATGATGCCCTCTATGTGAGTACAGCAGGTTATGGTGACGAAGGCAAATGGATGTGGATGGCCCGTATTTCAGGGCAAGATAAGCAACGGTTCATAGATCAAGGTTTCATAAGCGAAGCAGACGCTTGGACTGATGAATCATCCTTTGGCCAAACCTCAAATTATGGTGTGTGGGAATGGAATGAACGCGGCGAAAGCGCCACTATAAAGAAACTCATGAACTTTGTAACTATAGCATATGTACAACTCTTGGAAAATTCGGGTATAACAGTTTATGTTGATCTTCCAGACGAACCTCAAATGCCGGAATACTTCGAATATGCAAAATTTGCGGGCATAGAAACCGCGCCTTTCCAATATGGTGGATTAGTGCCGGTTGTAGCAATCTTTGAGGTTAACTGGACCGCATACAATACGGCGCACCCATAAATCGTAGGTAGGTTGCGTCACAAAAGTGTTTCCAAGGGTTCCTGACCAGCACAAAGTTGGGCGTCCCTTAATCCTAAACGGTTTGGGCGTTTTCTACGTCCTATTCACAACCGTTTATCTTTTTTTAGTTTATTTTTTGCAACAAAGTTCTAACCCTGAGCCAGTTTCATCTGCATTCACATTAGCTGCCTGTGTCCTCTTTGGCGGCTTTATGGGGATGATGGATGACTGGATAGATCTAAAGTGGCGCTACAAAGCATTTATGCCCCTCATAGCTGCGCTACCGCTGATTTACTATGCCCAGACAATCAACGTCAGAACAAGCATAATACTGCCCTTTGTGGGGTTAGTGGATTTTGGCATCTTCTATTTCTACCTTATAATTCCCTTGATTGTCATGATAGTGACTAATGTTGTGAATCAACTTGGTGGTTTAAACGGACTTGAATCTATCTGTCCTGCTATAGTCATAGCTGGATTGATGGCTTTCTCGCCAAACTATCTACTCATGGTCGGACCCCTCATGTTCTGGCTGATCTTAGCGGCATTTAATTTCTCAGGTAAAATATTTGTCGGAAACACAGGCTCATTTGCAATAGGTATGACGGTCGCTTCTTTTGCTGTTATATCTGACTTAAAAGTTAACCTATTTGTTTCAATTTTGCCCTTCATTTTCAACTCCGCTCTAATATTGCTCTCAGCGTTTTTTTCAGGCAAAAAAGCTGCTGTAACCTTCGATGGTAAAAGACTCTGCTCTGACCGCAGAAAAAGCCTTGTAACAATCATAACCTATCACCGTCCTCTTACTGAGCGCCAAGTAGTCTTGATCATCTCATGCATTGTTGCACTGTTTACATTGCTTGGCATATTAATTCAGATGTTATAAACCGATTTATAGCCGTTCATTATTAATGTAGTTGGTAATCAAAAAGGGCTAGTTTGCGCGGATGGGCGTCTTTGTTTGACTTTTATCGGCAGTTTTACTTGCCGATTGCGCGTATCATCCGTAGTCGGTTGGGCTTATTCTGCAACTGCAATGTAGTCATCTGTAGGTGCAGTCACTATCTGCTTTGGAGTACTGGTTTTATAGTGTGTCCAAGGCATGCTCGATTATAAACATCTCAGGTCCTGTAGTCATGGAGCCTGCCACAGCTGCGTGGCTGTTAGCGATTAAGCCTGTGCCAACATAGGGGATGCCGCAGTTAATCGTGCCTACATCAACGGGAACCTTGAAGACACTTTCGAGGGTTTTCTTTTCTTCCTCTTTTAAAAGTGGATGCGCTAAAACGCCCTTGTTGGTTGCCGTTGCAAGAGAGCCAACGTAGGGCAGAGCGGCGATTTCGGTGGGTACTGTTTCCACGCCTAATGCGTCTGAGATCTGCTCGATTTCTTTGGGCTTGAAACGGGGATCTACGACTGCGCCTCTGTCGTTGGCAAGTATAAGGTTGCCATAGGCAGTTTTTTTGTTTTCCATGATGGTAATATTGCCTGTGAAGACTTTCTTTATGTGTTCGAGTTCTTCATTGCGGATGGAATTGGGTAACAGCATACCGTTACTGTTTGCGCAGGCTAAAGCGCCGGCAAGAACTGAGCCGCTGATGGTGGTGTAGATGAGCTGAGCTTTGAGCCAATCCGCATATTCCTGTGCTTTATCTTGGGGAACCATAACTGGAATAATCACTATATTCTCTGTTGCCAGGGAGTATACGCCTATGCTTGCGCTCCCCACGATGCTGGATAGGTAAACAGTCAAAAACCTTCACTGTCCTTGTGATTGAACATACTGTTCTAGACTCACCCATTTAAAGTTCGCGGAAGTCATTGTTTCTGTTTTAATTTCTGTCTATCTGTCTTTGTACTTGATTCTCAGTTTAATTATAACTGAAATTTCCAGTGTTGTGCCCCGGTATTAGATCGGAAAATACGCGGAAATATTTTTTTGAAAGTGTACCCTTATCGACAGTTAGTTTCAACGGTTATCCTAAAGTCAGGCAGAAGTTGGAGTTTGAAACTGTTGTTTGATTCATTGTGTGTACTTGTTATTTGTGCTCAGAACATAAGTCATGTGGTCGTCTACAGCTAGTTTAGGCTCAACTATAGAGACGAACTAACGTTTGTGGAATTAAAAGCGTAGCGGGTATCCACCAAAAACACCGCAAAAGATAGCGTAGAAGGATCGGAGACGTTTCGTGTTGTTTCTTTGAGTTTTGGGAGATAACAATGATGTGCTGGGCTTGTTTGCTGTTTGAGCATAGATATCTCCATTGGGATATTGTAGCGATTCGATATGCTATGCCTGAGTGAATAATGCCTAATTTATTACATACTTCATTCGTTAAATTTTAAGTTATTTTTATAAATAATTTAAAAATAAAAAAGATTTGTTTTACTGGTTTTCTGCCAAGTAAACGCTTATGTAGCCGTCTTTATCTTTGGTTATACGCGTTTTAATTCTGCGTGGAGGTTTCTCTATTCCTCTTCCCCAAACTTTTTCGTTAACTTCTTGGCTGACGAGAACCTGCGGTAGTTCCTCAGTTTCCTCTTCTTCAGTAACTTTTGTCTGCAGTTTCATATGTTTGGCTGCAAAGATTTTGATAATTTGTATCGCGCGGGGTGCACGTTTCTTAGGTGGTCGAATCAAGGCTCTTTGGAGTGGAATAGTGTAAAACCTTTCTTCAACGATATCGTCGTCTTTCTTCTTGCGTTTGGCTTTGGCTTCTTCTTCTTTTGTTTTTTCTGTTTTCTGCGGGGCTATCTCCTCTTTAGCTACCGCTTGTTCTGGTTCAGCAGTTACTTCTAGTGATTCTTCATCTGGTAATTCTGCTAACTCTTCAAGTTCTTCTTGCAGTACTTGTTCTTGTTCAGTTTCTTTTGTCATGGCTATTTTCTCCTTACGGCTTTATCTTACTGGTCCGCCAGTTACGCCTAGATTTTGGGTTCATTCTGACTTTGCCGTCGGTTCTTGCTATGACCCATGTTGGAACGGACTGCGATTCTCTGCCGGCTTTAGCTAAGCGGAGTTTTTTTGCGGTTGGTTTTACTCTTGCCATTTTCTCATATCCTTCTGATAGTTGTCTCTCGCTTCCGTGATTGAAGCTGAATTAGGATCGACTTGAGCTGGGTATCTGAGAGGGGAATCGGCAACCTGCCGGCCTGGGCCATCTCGATGAGCTGCAATTCGATTTGCTCAGCAAAGTCCCGTTTAACCATCTTGAGGTTATTTAGCCTTTGCCGTGCTTCAGGTGCCAAAATCTTTGCTAAGAGCACCTGTTTTTGTTGCTCGATCTGTTGTTCGGCTTGAGCCTGCCTCTGCTCGTCGCTTACGCGGTTCTGCATCGAGAGAAGTTTTCTTTTGCGAATTTGCTCAAGCTCGTCATCTGCCATGGTTCCCTATTCGCCTTGATACTTCTTGAGCTCAGGAACAGCTTTGTAGAGTTCCTTTGCTAGGTCTCCTGCAACTTCCTGTGACAGCTTACGTCCTTTAGGAGTCATAATTCTGCCCTGCGGACGGGTAATCTGAATTAAACCTGCGGCTTCAAGTTGTTTGAGCGCTTTGCGTATGTTGCTTCCTCCGGATTTTGCCGCCCGATTGGGTTTACTGCCACGGTTTTTTCTTCCACCGTAGTCTGAACGGAGGTTTTCCAGCCCGATTGGGCCGTGAACGTACACTTTACGCATTATGGATGCGCTTCTTGTATACCACCAAGCAGAATTCTGTGGTTGTTTCTCGACATGAGAGCCGGTTTTAGCGAAGGGTGCCCATGGCAGAGGTTGCACTTCGTCAACGTTTTCCATAAGATACTTCGCTAAACGGTCGATGAACATTGAAGCTGGAACGTCATGAGGAGTCATCAAAGGTACTCTATCCTGTAGTTTTTCCTTGCACTAAAACAATGAAGCCTAATATAAATGTATTCGGATGACTAACTCTCGAACAAGACCCAAACCCGCTTATTTACTCTATTAAATAAAACTTTAACGCACACTTAGAGCAAACGCACGTCTGCATATTTGCACTAAAAAAATAATGTCATGTATCTATTATTGGTTTCCAGCCAGTGCCAACGGCCCTATCAGAAGTAACCAAGCAACTTTCTCCATAGAGCTTGCCATTTAACTAAATTGAGTGCATTTAACATCTGATCTACAGGATTATTATGAGCCATAACGAAATATGCAGTCGAGTGATGGATTGATTTTTTGTTGTATTCTCATTCATTACTTTTATAGCTTAGACTTAACCTTACTGTTGTAGTAAAATTAATCTTAACTGGAGAAACATCTTTGAAAGATGATAAACGTCGTGGATTGCTTGAGAAGGTTCTAAAAGACCATGGCTATCAGGAAAGTGCTCTCTTGGAAATTTTACATGGGGCACAGGAAATCTATGGATTTCTTGACAAGGAATTACTCACTGAAATCGCTGGAGTACTCAACCTTCCACCCAGCCAAGTGTATGGTGTCGCCACTTTCTACAGTTTCTTTAAACTCCGCAAACCCGGCGAACATGTCGTTACCGCTTGTCTTGGTACCGCGTGCTACGTTAAAGGCGTTGAGCCGATTATAGCCGCAATCGAAGAGGAATTCCATCTCAAGCGGGGCGGCTCAACTGAAGATGGCAAACTCTCCATTCTCCAGACACGGTGCATAGGTGCATGCGCTATGGCACCAATCATCTCTATCGACGATGTAATCATAGGAAAAGCCACAAAAGAAGTCGTCATCAAACACATCAAACAAGTTTTGGGGGAAACTAAAGCTGAAGCTGTCTGACTTACACAAAATTGTCGAGCAGGAACTTGAATTCGAACGCGCCTACAACTTCCGCATAAACATATGTTGCTCCAGTAGCTGTGCCTCACTCAACGCCCCTAAACTGTTAAAAGCCTTCCAAGACGCCGTCAAAGAACTCGGCGTAGAAAAACAATGCAAAGTCGCCCGCACGGGATGCATAGGCGCCTGCTCCGCCGGACCCACAGTCCTTATCGAACCTGGGGCCTATCTCTACCAAAACATAACCCCTGATAAAGTCCACAACATAGTCCGCGATCACATAGTCATGGGGAGCCCAGTCAAAGAGATGCTCTATGAAAGTGGTGGATTCTTCAAAAAACAACACCGCATTGTTCTACGAAACGCAGGCAAAATAGATCCCAACCGTATTCAAGACTACATCGCCATGGGCGGCTATACTGCACTGGTAAAATGTCTCTCAAGCATGACACCCCCAGGTATCATAACCGAAATCCTATCCAGCGGACTCCGCGGAAGAGGTGGCGCAGGTTTCCCCACAGGACAAAAATGGCGCCTCGTCGCCCAAGCCAACAACTCCCCCAAATACATCGTTGCTAACCTCGACGAAGGCGATCCCGGTGTATACGCCAACCGTTCCATCGCCGAAGCTGACCCCCATGCCATAATCGAGGGTATGCTCATCGCTGCATACGCCACAGGCGCAGAAAAAGGATACATCTACATCCGTAAAGAATATCCATTGGCTATCCAAACCCTGCAGAAAGCCATCGATCAAGCCAAAGCTATGTCATTGCTTGGCGACAATATTTTGGAAACTCCTCTCAAATTTGATTTGACATTGCGCTTTGGAGCAGGCGCATTCGTGGCAGGCGAAGAAACCGCAATTTTAGCCTCAGTTGAGGGCCGCAGAGCCATGCCACGTCCTCGCCCGCCATATCCCGCCAACTCAGGTCTCTGGCAAAAACCCACTCTCATACAAAACATAGAAACCCTAACCAACATCCCCCTAATAATCCAAAACAGCGCCGCATGGTTCTCCAAAACAGGCACCCCCAAATGCACAGGCACCAAATGCTTCTCACTAACCGGCAAAGTGAAAAACCCCGGGCTAATCGAAGTACCCATGGGCATCACGTTGCGCGAAGTGGTGTTTGACATCGGTGGCGGGATTCCAGACGGCAAAAAATTTAAAGCCGCCCTAATCGGTGGACCCTCAGGCGGTTGTCTGCCTGAGCATCTCCTCGAAGTACCCATAGACTACGACTCTCTAACCAAAGTCGGAGCGATCATGGGCTCAGGTGGTATTGTGGTACTTGACCAAGACAGTTGTATGGTAGACACCGCACGATACTTCACAGAATTCTGCGTGGATGAATCCTGTGGCAGATGTACCCCCTGCCGTGCGGGGTTGCCACGGATGCTAGAAATTTTCCAGAAAATCACACATGGACAAGGCGAATTCAGCGACCTTGCAGTCTTAGAAAAATCTTGTCACTTCATCCGTGAGGCCAGTCTCTGCGGCTTAGGACAGACCGCGCCAAACCCCGTACTCACTACACTTCGCTACTTCAAAAGCGAATATCTGCATCACATAGAAAACAAAGAATGCGAAGCGGGTGTATGCTTTAAAACCCGTGACGAGGACGAACCGAAATGAATCAGCATACCATGAAGCTCAAAATCGACGGTATAGAAGTCGAATGCGTCGAAGGCTCAACCATACTAACTGCTGCAAAGGCCATCGGCATCAACATCCCAACCCTCTGCTACCTAGACGGTCTAACACCTTACGGTGGGTGTCGGCTATGCCTAGTCGAGGTCAGCGGCACAAGCAAACTTTTCCCAGCATGCGCTACCCCTGTTGCATCAGGCATGGAAGTCACCACCCAGTCACCTAAGCTCTATGAATACCGAAAAATGGTGTTACAAACCCTGCTGGCCGAACGGACCCATATCTGTGCAGTCTGTATTGCCAATGACCACTGTGAACTCCAAGCAATAGCAAATCAGCACGGTGTCGATCACGTTTTCTATGAACGCAACTGGAGTTCCAACAAAATCGATTCCACACATAATTTCTTAGTAATCGACCCTAATCGCTGTATTCTCTGCACCCGATGCGTTCGTGTCTGTGATGAACTCGAAGGTGTCCACACTCTTGACCTCAAATTTCGCGGCAAAAACACAGATGTCATAATGGATCAAGACGAGCCCTGGGTCAAAGCCTGTAGTTGTACATCTTGCCGTAAATGCGCCAAAGTCTGCCCCGTCGGGGCTATTTACATTGAAGGTGAAAACATCGAATACACCAAAGACCCCGATGTTGCCGCTTTCATAGTTGAGCGGAGGAAGCGTCTTAAATGAATCCAAACCAAAAAATACGGGTCGCGACAGTTTGGCTCAGCGGCTGTAGCGGATGCCACATGAGCTTCCTTGATCAAGACGAGCGGCTGATAGACTTGGCAAAAAAAATCTCTTTGGTGTACAGCCCATTTGCTGACATAAAAGAGTTCCCAAAAGATGTCACAATAACCTTAATCGAAGGCGCCGTGGCAAACGAAGAACAAAAAGAACTGCTAAAGACAGTACGATCCAGAACAACGGTTTTAGTTTCTTTGGGCGACTGCGCGGTTACGGGTAACGTCGCCGCACTGCGCAATGGTTTACCGCACAGCGACCAAGCCGTCCTAGAACGAGCCTACAAAGATCCTGCAAATCTTCAATCTCAGATTCCTGCACAGGTACCCAAGTTGCTCACACATGCCAGGCCACTACACGAAATCGTTAAAGTCGATCACTATATTCCAGGGTGTCCACCAAGCGCTGACCTCATCAACTATATGCTCACAGAATTACTGGCTGGACGAACACCCACCATGGAGGGGCATTCCAAATATGGCTGATAAAAAAATATTGATTTCACCCGTTACGCGGATTGAAGGACACGCCCAAATTACTATCCTTCTAAACGATGATGACACAGTTAAAGAAGCAATTTTCAAAGTCACTGACTTCCGAGGATTCGAGAAATTTACAGAGAACCGCCCCTTCTACGAAATGCCCGCAATTACCAGTCGTGCTTGCGGTATATGCCCAGTGAGTCACCTCTTAGCCAGCGCTAAAGCCTGTGACCAAATCGTCGGCGTCAATCCCCCCAAAACAGCAGTAAAACTCAGGCGTCTCATACATATGGGACAATTGATTCAATCACACGCATTAAATTTCTTCCACCTCTCATCACCAGATTTTCTGTTGGGTTTTGACTCAAACCCTCTGCAACGTAATGTTTTTGGATTAATGGCACAAGAACCCGAATTGGCTATGCGTGGTATTGGATTGCGCAAATTTGGACAAGACATCATCGAAAAGGTAGCTGGCAAAAAAATCCATTCCAGCGAATGGGTCCAGCCTGGAGGTGCCAAATGGCCTCTGACGCAGGAACGTGCAGACTACATCCGTAGCAGTCTACCCGAAGCTCTCGACGCCGCACAGAAAACACTGGATATGTACAAACAAATGCTTGATGGCTTACAGGAAGAAGTGGCAAATTTTGGTAGCTTCCCCACCTACTACATGGGCCTAGTAACTCCTGACGACGGCTTGGAACATTATGACGGCAAACTCCGAATCGTAGATCCAACAGGAGCTACAGCTGTCGAATGCATAGACCCTGCAAAATACCAAGACTTCATCGGAGAAGCCGTTGAACCCTGGTCTTACATGAAGTTTCCCTACTTTAGAAATATCGGTTACCCTAGCGGCGCTTACCGCGTTGGCCCACTGGCTCGTCTTAACGTCGCCTCACATTGCGGCACACCCCTAGCTGATGAGGAACTCAAGGAATTCAAAAAACTGGGCAAAAACAGTCCCGTTCAGAGCACATTCCATTACCACTACGCCCGACTCATCGAAGTGCTCTTCTGCATCGAAAACGTCAAACGGCTCCTATCTGACCCCGACATCCAATCCGAAAACATCCGCTCAAAAGCCTTTACAAACAACCCTGAAGGCATAGGCGTCACAGAAGCCCCCCGCGGCACCTTAATCCACCACTACAAAGTTGACACCCAAGGCATGATAATCTGGAACAACATGGTCATCGCTACTGAACACAACAACATCGCCTACAACATGGCTGTAACACAAGTCGCAAAAAAATACGTCAAAGCACGAGAACTGCAAGAAGGAATGCTCAACCGTGTAGAGGCTGTTATCCGCGCATTTGACCCCTGCTTAAGTTGTGCCACACATGCCCTTGGTAGCATGCCACTAGATATACAGCTCTTCGCATCTGATGGAGCACTTCTAGACCGCAAAATAAGACAACACTAAACACGATACACTACTAACCCCATTTAGCATATGATCCGTCGCTTATAGGGTAAAAGCTCCTATTGCACAAGAGGCGCTAGACATTTCTCTGGATAGATTTGGCAATTAACCCTTTATTCTATAAAACATTACAAACGCTTCCTGATCATCAGCAACTTTTGAATTAAGCGTTACCTTGGCATGCTGTTTAAATTCTTCGAGCCCTGTATTTCATTGTCTCTAATTAAATATGCAACATAGCTTTAGCCTCTGGGTATCAACGGCTTTTTATACACTATGCTCAAACGGGTTCTGATTGCTGGGCTCTTCAAAAAAATGGTTGATGAAATGAATAAGAATATAACGGCATTTTGTGCATTAGTCTTTCTAAGTATTCTTCTAGTGGTTCCCCTAAAACCCACAGATGCTGTAGTGGTGTTTTCAGACAATTTTTCTTCTGGAAGCTTTGAACACTGGTCCCAATACTATGCTGTTTCTGGTGCAAGTCAAAGCGTCAGCAACGGCATTGCGCGCTTCATCGTTCCCACCCCCACCGCAGGGAGCAATGCCTGTTCATACCTTGTAAGGGATGGTTTTATCTCAACAGTAAACAGCACCATTGTAGCTTCACAGGATATTCTGGTAACCAAAGTTCCCAATGGGGTCTCACAGGGTAATGGTGCCATATTTTTCCTCTATGTCTGTGACTCTACAGATCTGGGTGGCAATATCGGAAATATCGGTATTGGTATAGACGGTTCAAGGGTGTGGTCTATGTGGCTAGGAGGAAGCCTCGTTTACACCTACGTTTTTCAAACCAACGGCCCAACGCCGACAAGCAACACATGGTACCACATTGCCTTAACTGTTAATAATCAAGCCCAAACAGCTGTTTTAGAAGTTAATGGTGTAGTGGTGATTAATGTTTCTCAGCAAGAATTCACCGATAATACTCATCCCCTCAGCCTCATGTCTGGAATGGGTGAAGACTGGTGGAGTGATGGTTCTGGACAGCAAGAAATCTCCATTGGCAACGTCCAACTCGACATCTCCGATGCCTCACCGACATCCATGTTATCTTCCACTTCCAATCCCGATTATTCATTCTCTCCATCTCCAAATCACACATTAACTACAATTGATGCTGGTCTGCTCTTTGGATTAACAATTATGAGCATCATAATTTTAGCAGTTTTGATCGTTATTTCACTTGCGGTGTTTAGACATAAACGTTAACGCATAAACACATCCCTGTGTTGCAACACCGTTACTCTATAGGTAGTACACTGTAACATCTAAAATTTTACTCTACAGATATGATGTATAACAAGTTAAATTTGAAACGGCGCCATGACGGACATGTAAATATTTGGCTGTTACTGGGTAGCAGTTACTCTTTGCATTGTTTGAGGTTGCGGAGTTGCTCAAATGTCTGGTTTAGTACTGCATGGTCAGCGATGTTTTTAACGGCGGAAACCGGTAGGCAAACTGTGATTTTGCCAAGAAAGGGTTGCTTAAACCCCAGTAGCTGTGCTGACTCATCAGTCAAATTAACAAACATGCTCTTTATCTGCCAAGTATTCATGTCTACGTCGGCGCTGTTGATTTCACCAAGTTCAAAATTATCTGCGGTAAATGCCTTTTTCCAAAAAAGTCGAGTTATTTCAACCATAAAAAAGCCTCATTATAAAAATGCAAAAAGCTGTTTATATCTGTTATTTAGAAGCTTTTTAACATCCAATTTCTATAGTATCGTGGTGGTGTTTGTTTTGTCAGGTTCTCAACAGCAAAGAAAACTATCAGCTGAAGAAGAACGCGTCATAGTCCACAAAGGCACTGAGATGCCTTTCACCGGTAAATACTACATATTCTGGGAAAAAGGTACCTATGTCTGCAGAAGATGCGGGGCCAAACTGTACCGTTCAGAACACAAATTTGAGGCCAATTGCGGCTGGCCCAGTTTCGATGAAGAACTTCCCGGAGCAGTAAAACGGTTGCTTGACCCTGATGGTGTGCGCGTAGAAATTGAATGTGCTAACTGTGGTGCTCACCTCGGCCACGTTTTTACCGGTGAACACTTAACAGAGAAGAATAGCCGTCACTGTGTTAATTCGTTGTCGATGGATTTCATTCCAGATAACCCTCCATTATCTACTATGGAAAAGGCGAAATGACCGTTGTATATATATTTATAATCCACAGGGCATAGCCTAACAAAAGTGGTTATTATGCCGCAAATGCCGTATGGTGGAGATGTTGCCGTTGAAATGCTTCTGGCGTTACCTCTATATTGTCAATTTGATGAACAGACTCGACAGACATTGGTGCAACAAGGTGTTCCACTAAGTGGCGAGATGTGTTTAAAGATAATCGGTGTATCGGATTTGGGTGATGTGGGTGGCGTATCCTGTGTTGTAAGGCGTCCTGATAACGATGCAACACTTGTGGTATCGATTACAAATTTAATGTTTCCTGAAAAAGGAGAAATCTATGACATGATAAATCACTATCGGAAAGCACGTATTGAGTGGCTCAAAGCTGAAGAAGATAGAGACCGTGCCTTAGGTCTTGGAGACCGAATCAAAGTGGTTAATACCTCGAGAGAGAACCTTTTTACCTCTTTGGAGATGCCAATGAATGGGCCTTGTCCCTGTCAAAGCGGGTTAAACTACGATGAATGCTGTGGAAAATAAGGTGCGTTTTACACACCTTATCGGTACCACAAAATTATTCCTACCAGACGGGATGAACTCATCTTTGCTACTTTCATCTGAATTGACACTTCCTATTATTATCCATCGGATCCATTGAGTGTTTGTCCACTCTTTCACTCTTTCCCCACGACCTCAAAAGCAAATGAACTGTTATCGGGATAGCCATTTATTTTCCAATATTCTTCAGGATCTTCAATTGTTCCTTTTCCTGGCGTTCCATCAGCAAAATGCGGCGTATTTTCTTGACCGTAAGCATTCATTGATATACTAATACACATCAACACCAAGAATATAATCGCAAATTTTTCATAATAATTCTTCTAAAATTAATAATGCTAATTTAAATACGTTTTTGTCCTGTTGATAATGCAATCAATAAAACATTGTGTGGCATATGAGGCTAAAATTTGAACATGATTTAATGTAGATAGAACACGCAACAGCATACATAAATCAAAAAAATACGCTGAAATCTACCTTACCTATTCCAAGTGTCGATAAAACAATATTCAGTAATTTTTTTTCTATGTGGTGCCGGAGGTTGCTCTTCTGGGTAACCAAGTATAATGAATGCATGCGGCTCAACGTGTTTTGGGATCTTTAGCGTTTTTTGCACAAGTTGTTTGCAGAAAGCAGGGGCACAGTACCAGCAGGCGCCCAAACCAATTGCATGTGCCGCTAAAAGCAGGTTTTGGATGCCTGCACCTAAACTCTCCACAGCCAAATCCCGTTCAATACTCTGCCGCGGCACATCGACAAATTTCCTAAGGTTCTCCATCGTTAAACTTGCCAAAATCAACACTGGGGCACCTGCAAACCGTTCCACTTGTTCACTGTGCATTTTAGCATCAACCAATTGATTATCTTTTGATGCATCTGTTGCCCAGGCGTCTGCCATCTGCTCAGCCAAATCCCGCTTAACTTTGGAATCCTCCAAAACAATAAACCGCCACGGTTGACTGTTATGTGCAGAAGGCGCCCAAGATACCATCTCCAAAATTCTTTGCACGACCTCCGTGGGAACTGGTTTAGACTGGTATCTGCGGATACTCCGTCGTTGCCTAATCACATCATGCAGATCTGGCATAACAAGATAAAAAGAAAAGTTGGTTTTATGTCTATTCTTGGTTGGGTTCCAATATGACCTTTAGAGAATTGCCTGCCTCAGCCATCAGCCGAAAACCTTCCTGTGCATCCGTGAGTGGTAACCGATGAGTAATCATTTCTTTAACGTTTAGGTTGCCTGTTGTTAAAACACCCAGGGCATCTTCGATATCGTTGGGCGCCGCACCGTAGCTGGTACGCATGGTGATTTCGTTACGCCAAAACTGGTTAATGGGCACCTGTAGCTTCACAGTTGGATCAGGCACTGCAAAGAAAAGCATAGACCCTCCATTTTCCACACAGTCCATCGAAGCCATAGCCGCTGAGATTGCGCCGGTACAGACGATAACTTGATCTGCTAAATGTCCCGTTAACTCCCGCAGTTTCTCTGGCAAGTTGGTTTTGGCATCGAGTGCATGTTGTGCACCAAATTTCTTAGCCAACTCAAGTCGATATGGGTTGATATCAGCGACGATTATGTTACCCACACCTCTGTATTTGGCAAGTTGAACATGGAGAATACCGCTGATGCCGCTACCGATGATAAGCACCGTATCATCCCTTTTGAGCCCTGTTAATCTCTGCCCACGGGACACGCAGGCCAGTGGCTCAATGAATGTGCCTTCCTCAAAACTCATTGCATCAGGCAATCTATAGATACCGTGTTCTACATTAATTTTGGGAACTAACACATACTGGGCAAAGCCACCGGGATAAAAATTGGTGGTGTGAAGTGTATGACAGGCAGTATGATTGCCTCTCTGGCAATGTCGACACTTAAAACAAGGAACATGATGGGAAACAAAAACGCGTTCTCCTTTCCAGTTCTTAACTTTGTCTCCGACTTGATCGATGATACCTGTGACTTCATGTCCCAAAACCCGTGGTGCCTTGGGGACCCGATACCACTCGATGACATCACTGCCACAGATGCCGCTCGCCATCACTTTGAGCCGTACTTCTTCTTCGCCGGCTTTAGGGGTTGGGATTTCTTGCACTTGTACATCATGATTGTTGTAATAGAAGGCAGCTAACAACAAGTTCACCAAAAAGAAAACGGCTGACTAGGCCTTGTTTACCTTGATTTGGTTGTAGAGATCCTCGGCTTCCTGTGCGGTATAGCTGTCGTGGATTATGGCGCGGATGGCTCTGATGGATGCAACGGGATGCTCAGTCTGCCAGATATTGCGACCCAAGTTAACGCCCGCGGCGCCCTTCTGCATACCATCATAGACAAAATCAAAGACTTCACGCTGTGTCTCAGTTTTAGGTCCACCCGCAATGACAACAGGTACAGGACAACCATTGATAACTTTTTCAAAGTTTTCTTGACAGTAATAGGTTTTAACGACACGAGCACCGATTTCAGCAGCGATCCTAGCTGAGAGCGCTAGATAACGAGCTTCCCGCTTCTCTAATTCCTTACCCACAGCACAAACAGCCATAACAGGAATGCCATAGTCTTCACATTCATCGACGAGTTTAGCAAGATTTGTTAAGCTTTTGTTTTCATATTTGCTACCGACAAAAACCGACATCGACACTGCCGAAGCATTAAGCCGCAAAATTTCCTCTATAGATGTAACTAGTGATTCATTAGCTAAATCTTCTCCAACAACTGAAACCGCACCAGAAACCCGCATAATGATCGGTTTCTCAATGCCTGGATCAACACAACTCCGTAGCACACCACGAGTAAGCATCAGCGCATCAGCATACTGATAAATCGGTTTGATTGTCTCCGCGGGCTTCTCAAGGCAACGTGTTGGGCCTTGGAAGTAACCGTGATCGATGGGCAAAAACAAGGCCTTTCCATCTTTCTCAAAGAGCCTGCTTAAACGGTTTTTCATTCCCCACTCCATAATAATTTCTCCAAAAAACAGTTGATTTAAGAATTAAATAACCTTATGCCCAAACAAACCACTATTTGACTTACCCAAGAACGAAACTACCGATAGCTGTTAATCTTCGTCTCCATACCTACAATTGATCATCAAAGCTCTTTCTTATGGCTGACAAGCGCAAGAATATAAACCAACCAAGCCCATACAGCCCGGCCAAACTTAGCATGTCCTGATAGTTTTTCTATATCCAACCACAGATAACTAACTCCTGGTCAATCGTTTAGCTACAGCTATAATGTTGTAATGACGACGACTCAACCTAATTTCAGCCATGAAAGGCAACGATAGCGTTTTTCCCTCTCTATTTCTCGTTCGGTCTTAGAATCAAGTAGCCCTTTTCTATAAGCCAGTGATGAAACTGCCAAGTTGTATAGAGACAGCCTTGACTGCATTTTTTACGTGTCTGTTCGTATGATGCTGACCCCTCAACATGTCCGTTTAGTTCCACTTGCACTAAGCATTGGACATCTTTACAGAACTCTCTACGTTTATACGCCACATAACCTTCAAGAGTCATAGTCATCAACCGCTAATTTCAACCTAACTTAATAAGCATTATCCGCCTATCTCATGCTTATCCCGCAAACAGTTAAACTAATCCAAAAATTATCCGCGTTTTGTCTTTAGTGATGGCTATTGACTAGTACAGTTGTTTACGAATAGAGTTAAAAACCTAAACCGCTCCATTCTATCGTGGACTGAGAAGCTTGGACAAGAAACGCGTATCACTTTACTGTGCAGGTTTCGCATTAACCGCCATAGTTATCGGTTGCTTTGTTGCCCAGATTTACCAGCAACAAAACTTCAGTTATACCCAGAACCCCAACAACAGCATTTCAGTTTCAAGTATAGCCAGCCTTAACACAATAACAATCAACCAGTACACCCTGCTAGCGTTTCCGCCTTCACTCACAGTTCGAGTTCCAGTTATAAGTCAAGCAGTTCTTAATAATTCAACCCGGAGCCAAATCTTCAATTACATAAACCAAAACCCCGGTGTCCAATTCCGTGCAATCGCTTCTGCACTCTGCTTGCCTGTAGGTTTAGCAGAATACCATCTGGGGGTGTTGGTACGCTCGGGTCTGGTTTCGTTTATCCGAGATGGACGATATAAGCGGTTTTTTATTTCAAAACGGTTTAACACTAGGGATATGTCACTGATTTGCCTATTGCGGCGCAAAACGCCTAAGAAAATTTTCGAGGTGCTCTTATCTAAACGGCATCTTTCCCATGGCCAGCTGGCGGAGGAAGTTGCGGTCACCTCTCAGGCGTTGACGTGGCAGATGAAAACGCTCAAAGATACCCAGCTCATTTTGCATGTTAACGAAGGCTTGCGGATAGTTTATTCAATCGACCAATCTGCGGCACCGTTACTGGAGAAATATCTATCTATTGTAGACTAGCGTTTTTTAATCCCTATTTTTTATTATATTGCTTGATTGATTTATGCCCAAAATCTACCTCTTAGGCGGAGAAAACGTTTACAGCCGTAACGCAAAACAGATTAACATGGACGCCTTTGAAGGTGCTACTCAACCGCTTAACGTTTTGGTGTTACCTTGGGCGAGAGCATCTTTTGATAACCAGTACCAAAAACGGCAGATCTTGATAGATTATTTCAGAAGTCTCGGTGCCAGCACAGTGAATTTTGCGGAGTATGGGCGGCTAGAGACTACGGCAGAGCAGATGGCCGAGGCGGGGCTGGTTTATTTGACAGGCGGACAGCCAAGTATCCTTATCGATCGTCTCAGAACCATAGGCCTAGACCAACTACTTGGAAATTATGGCGGCGTGATAGTTGGGCGTAGCGCGGGAGCTTTGGCACTTTGTAAACGATGCCTAACTACCTGCAGGAGTAACTCAAAAACTCGAATCATCACCGGTTTGGACATAGTAAACATCACCCTAAAAGCACACTATACGCCCCAAAAAGATGCGACGCTAATGGGCTTTTCCCTAAACGAAACGATTTTTGCGGTTCCTGAAGGGTCAGCACTGGTTTACGAGGATGGAAAGCTCTATGCGATGGGTAACGTTTACCTTTTTAGCAAAGGTACCCGTCAGCCTTTCACTGAAACCTGTTTATGAAACCCCTTAAATGATACCTTTTTTAATGGGTATCAACACGGCATAGTTGATTGTAATGCGTAGAATTGTATTGCCCGCAATTCTTTTAGTCGTACTTGTAATAGCATCAGCAGGGGGACTTTTAAGTGCGATTTCACCGGGTGTAAAAACGGGTGACTGGCTAGCCTATCATGTCAACGTGTCAGGGTATCCTTCGGCGGATCATGACCTAAAATCTGCCACCCTAACTGTCACCAGTGTGGAGGGTGACGCTATCCACCTAAGTGTCACATCAGAGTTCAACAACGGCACAGTTTTCACTGAGCAGATAACGCTCAACCTCGCCGAGGGTGTTTTAGGTGACGCCTTCTTTATTCCCTCCAACCTCAACGTAGGTGATCAGTTCTACGATGTTCACCAAGGTAACATAACCATAACAGGTAAACAGACACGACTGGTTGCAGGTGCAGAGCGGTCGGTTGTTTTGAGCTCAACAGATACAACTCGCTATGTTTGGGACCACAAGACAGGCGCCCTCGTCTACGCAAAAACGACTGGACAAAACTTTACAATAGAAACCAGTATAGATAAAACAAACCTGTGGCCATCTGATATCTTGAACTTTACACCATCCATATTCTATTCAGTAATAACTGTCGTTGTTATCCTAATTGCTGTCTTGGCAGTTTTCTCTGCCATCTGGATACAACAGAAGAAACAAAAACTGCTGTTGCTTGCGCTTGAAGCCACCGGCGCCATCTTCACCGCAGTTTTCTTAATCTCCTACTTGGGCGGCATGCTTATGACCCCCTCCACCACTGTTCTGCACTCCGAACTTCCCGTCCGCATAACCTTGTTTGTTGTCGGTGCAGCACTACTGACCTTAATTGTGACAAACTCCATTATGGTCCTGCGGGAAAAAGCCCTCAAAAGTTTCTCTGCGTTAAAAGCAGGTTTGTTTACCGTTGCGGTTGCCTACTTTCTCTTCACCCTCCATTCTCTCTTTACATTGGAGTGGATAGGCGAATGGGAACGCTTCGGTAGCGGTTCTCTCTCAACAATTATACTTATCCAAGATATCAGCGGAGTTGTAGGAATCCTTGCTCGATTTATAGCAGGCATAATTGCTCTAACCGTTGCTATACTATATTTCTGCAAACGGTTACCTTCAACCCAAAGGCTCCATAAGGCTCTACGATGGATTTTGGTGCTCGAAGCAACATATTGGTTTGCCCTCATACCGACAGCCATTACCTTGGCCTATATTGCGGCAGTTTTCTATAGAACGCCTATGGGTTTGCTGAGTAATCTCGCATGGACCACTATCCCCGCGTTTGTGGAATCTATAGTGTTGCCATCTGCCTTGGTTATCTTTGCTAAAAAATTAGACTACAAAAAACCCGCTGTCAATGCTATTAAATGGGCGTGGATTTCTGGGATCTCATTAATAGTGGTCTTCTGGTTGACTAACATGGGCTCTTGGATGCTCACCGTTGGCACTAAAGGTTTTAGTTATCTTATCGGTTATCCCCAGAATCTGTTTAGCTTTCTCATAACTGTGGGTGGTCTTATCGCTTTAGCTCTCTATACTCTTTATTTTACCAAGAAACGTGGTCTTGCTCTGACATGGCAGACCCTCAATCTGCGGGGGGTAGGTGTCATTATTACTCTGCTGGGTCTCTATTTCCTTTGGAACTATCTTAACTGGATATTTTTTGGCGGTAACTACATCTGGAGTGACTGGTATGCATGGTCACTTGGACATAACTTGGATTTATGGATGTTGACATTGCCCCTAGTTGGTATACCGTTGATGCTTTATCGTCCAAGCAAAGAAAGCATCGTTATCTAAAGGCATAGATTAGCCTATAAAATTAGTTTGCCCTTGAAACTCTTATATACACCAGTTGATAATCTCTCTTGAGTGTCATGGCTGAAGTTTGTTCAACATGCGGATTACCTAAAGACCTGTGCGTTTGCGGTGAAATAGAGAAAGAGCAGCAACGGATCCGTATACGTCTTGAAACCCGAAAATTCGGTAAAGCAACCACGATTATTGATGGGATGGATGACAAAAGTCAAAATCTTCAAAGTGTCGCCCAGAAGCTTAAAACTTATTGCGCCTGTGGCGGAACCCACAAAAACGGGCAAATCATGTTACAAGGCGACCATCGCGATCGTGTCAAAGAGTTCCTGATTAAAATCGGATACCCACAGGAAAACATCGAGCTACAGTAAGTAACCATAAACCGCTAACATGGTGCACCTCAGATGAATAAAGCAGATAGCATACGCGATTTCTTTAAAAACACAAAACATAGAAAACCAACTGCAATTTTCTGCCCCCGCTGCTGTAGTCCAAAAATCCAATTATCCACTAGCTTAGATGTCTGGCTGACTCCTAAACAATACTACTGTGAAAACTGTGGATACCTAGGCATCTTGGTTATGGAACTTGAAGAAGACGCTGATGATACGGATAAGGAAAAAAAGGAAAGTGCGCTTGATTAAGATAAGCGCTCTTAATCGGGTAATTCGAGGTTTAGCTGTTTTTTAAGTGTCTTGTAGCGGTTTCGTACGGTAACTTCAGTTACTCCGGCTGCTTCAGCTATGTCTTTTTGAGTTTTCTTCTCGTTATTTTGGAGACATGCGATGTAGAGAGCGGCCGCTGCTAACCCCATGGGGTCTTTTCCTGCGGCGGCACGTTTACGTCTGGCTTCCCGAAGAATGTTGATTGCAGCACCTTGGGTTTTGCCGGATATGCCGGTTTTCTCAGCGATTTTAGATACGTATGTCAGAGGATCTGCGATGGGCATATGGACTTCGAGTTCACGGAGCAATAATCTGTAGCATCGGGCAACGTCTTTTTTGTCAACTAAGCTGGCTTCAGCGATTTCGCGCAATGTCCTTGGTGTTCCGCTTCCGCGGCATGCAGCATACAATGCAGCTGCAGCGATGGCGGCGATGGATCGCCCTCGAACTAAGCCTTTGTCGAGAGCTTTGCGGTAGACAACGGCAGCCTTTTCTTTGATCGGTGGTGGAATGTAGACTTTATCTGAGAGGCGGTCAAGTTCCGCCATGGCTTGTGCAAGATTGCGGTCGATGGATGAGTGAACTCTGCTTCGAATCTGCCACTTCCTAAGACGCCACATCTGGAGTCTTGTTGATAGGGGCAGTTTTCTGCCAAATGCATCGCGGTCCACTTGGCTGATGGCTGTGGACAAGCCTTTGTCGTGGACGGAGTAAGAGGTGGGTACACCGACGCGGCTTCTGGAAGCTTTCTCTTCCTGAGTGAACGCGCGCCACTCTGGACCTTTGTCCATCATTTGTTCGTAGAGGACAAGGCCACAGTCACCGCAGACGGTTTCCCCGGTGTCGTAATCGTGAACCAGGTTTGCGCCGCCACACTCGGGGCATTTTTCTGCCTGTCGTTGGGTTGTTTTCGGTGCTTCTTTTTTTATGCTCACTTCTTCTACCTCACTTGGATATGCGTAGAACCGTCACCATAAGGCCAATTTGGCTAGAAATAGTACATTCGGCCCGCGCAAACTAAGCAGATGAACTGTTTTAATATTTAAGTTTTGTGGTTTATTAAACCTGTTGCACACGTTCGCCTCGAAATTCCACAAACCAAAGAAAACGCTCCACGTATAATGATGTAAAAAAATGTAAAACTGAAAACAAAATAAAATCTACCTCTACATAGTTCCATCTTTATTAAAACAAGCAATAGGCGCACTTCTAAGTAACACAACTCTCAAGAATCAGCCAAAAGCAAGAATAACACTCTTAAATTTCAATATGCTTATTAAGAAAAACGTTGACCTTTAACCTCTAACAATAAATAACGCCTCACATAATCTGAAACAGCACAGCCCGTTGGTGTAGTGGTCAAGCATTTCGGGCTTTGGACCCGACGACGAGAGTTCGAATCTCTCACGGGCTACCACCACTTTAACACTAATTTAACTACTAGATAGTGCCCAAAACTGTGAATCCAGGTCGTTATATTCTTCCTTGTTTGCGGGTTGTCGGAGGCTGAATACCTTTGGCTGACCTTACTGTTTTTTATGGGATAAAGTGATATAGATAAAACCCGAATAATCAAACTGGGTAATAAGATGGGTAGCGTAAAGGATCTTCAAGTAATCCAAAAACCTACTATGGCCGCCATGGGTATAGGTCGTTTTCTTTTCAGTGATCGCTACAGCGTATTTGACTGGGGTGAAATGCCTGACCATATCGATGGCAAAGGTGCCGCTCTGTGTTTGATGGGCGCATACTGTTTTGAGCAATTAGAACTTCTCGGTGTCAAAACCCATTATCGCGGCTTAGTTAACGCAGAGGGAAACGTGGTAAAGGTTTCTAATCTCAAAGAACCCACTAACATCATGGAAGTTGCACTCGTTAACATTTACAAACCCAAAATCGACGTTGTTGATGGCAGGGTATTGCATGATTACCACACCTATAGTTCAAGCCTTAAAAATTATCTTATCCCTCTTGAAATCATCTACCGTAACGGTCTCCCAGAGGGCTCATCAGTGTTTAAGTTGCTTGCTCAGAATAAAGTAACCTTAGCTGACCTCGGCTTAGACCACCAACCAAAGCCCGGCGAAACCCTCACCAAACCCCTCTTTGGTGTGTCCACAAAGCTAGAGGAAATCGACCGTTACATAACTTGGACCGAGGCACAGAAAATCGCAGGTTTAACCGAACTCGAACTTGATCGTATCAAAACAGTTTTGCTTAAAGCAGACCAAATTATAACAGACATCGCGGCAAACACAGGCCTCAAAAACGAGGACGGTAAAATCGAATTAGCCTTTGATGATCAAAGAGACCTGATGATTGTTGATGTCTTGGGCACCCTAGATGAGTGCCGCTTTAGCTATGATGGGGTGCATGTCAGCAAAGAAGTTGCCCGCCAATTCTACAAAACCACCCCATGGTGCAACGACCTAGAACAGGCCAAAAAGGACGCTGAAGCCCAAGGAGTACCGAATTGGAAGTCTTTATGCCGCTCGCAACCGCCCAAACTAGACCCCAAACTTAAAACAATAATCAGCCAAATGTATATGGCCGCCGCTAACGAGATGACAGGCTATCACCTCTTTAGCTCACCAAAACTTACCCGTGTAATTGAAGCCTACAAAGAGTATATGGGTGAAAAAACATGAACATGCAAGATAAAATTAAACAAGTACTAATGGACTACGACCCAAAAAAAATCCGCATCGGCGTCTTGGGTAGCCACTCAGCACTAGAAATCGCCTCAGGCGCAAAACAAGAAGGCTTTGAAACAGTAGTCGTATGCCAAAACGGCCGAGAGAAAACCTACGCCCGCTACTATCGCAACATCTTTGATAAATTCATCTTCCTAGACAAATTCCAAGACATAACCCAACCTCAAATAATAGAAGAACTCCAAGACCTAAACACCGTTTTTGTTCCCAACCGCTCCTTTAGCGTGTACACAGGCTACACGGACATAGAAACAAAATTCACCGTGCCACTGATGGGTAACCGATATCTCCTAAAAACTGAAGAACGCACCGCCCCCAAAAATCAACTCTGGCTCCTAAAAGAAGCCGGTATACAAATTCCCCAAGCCTTCCAATCACCAACAAAAATAGACCGACCCGTAATCATCAAAGTCGCAGAAAAAAACCGAGCCATCGAACGCGCATTTTTCTATGCATCCAACCCCCAAGAATACGAACAAGAAGCAGAGAAACGCATCAAAGCGGGAATCATTACTCCTGAAGCACTCAAAGAAGCCGTCATCGAAGAATATGTACTGGGCGCAAAATTTAACGCCAACTATTTCTACTCCCCCCTAAACGATGACATCGATCTTTTAGGCTTTGACCGCCGTATCCAAACCGACCTCGATGGAATTCTAGATTTGCCTGCAAGAGAACAACTTGAACTAAACATAGCCTCACAAAACATCGAAATTGGACACCAAGGCGCCACCATGCGCGAGAGCCAACTCGAAAAAATCTTTGAAGCCGCCGAACACTGGGTCCAGGTCTGCTACAAAGAGTTCCCCCCCGGTATGATAGGTCTATTTTCCCTACAAGGCGCGGTCACAAAAGACCTGCAATTCCGCGTATTTGACGTAAGCCCCAGAGTACCAGGATGCCCCTGTGTAGAACCCACTTCACCCTACATGAAATACAAATACGGCGTAGAAGTCGGTCCCGGCAAACGAGTCGCCATGGAGATCAAGCGGGCGATAAGAAAACACCGCCTCCAAGAAGTGGTAACCTAACATGATCGATTGCACAGCCATCGGAAAAATCATAGAAAAATACGACCCAACAAAACTCGCCATCGGCACCCTAGGCTCTCACAGCTCACTAAACATCTTCAAAGGCGCCAAAGAAGAAGGCTTCCGCACAGTATGTATCTGCAAAGAAAAAGACGCCATCATCTACCAAAAATATCCCATAGTCGATGAATTAATCACCGTAAAAGACTTCAGCGAACTACTCAACCCCAACCTACAAGAACGCCTCCGAAAACTAAACGTCATTTTGATTCCACACGGCTCTTTTACCGCATACCTTAGCACCGAACAGCTAACTAATAACTTAGAGGTACCCCTTATGGGAAACCGCCGCCTACTCAACTGGGAAACCAACCGCAAAAGCCAAGAAATCTGGCTAAAACAAGCAGGTCTACGCCTCCCAGCAACCTTCAACTCTCCCGATGACATCGACCGACTCACCATCGCCAAACTACAAGGCGCAAAAGGCGGCCGAGGATACTTTCTTGCAAACTCCCCAACCGGCTTCTATAAAAAAGCCAACGAAATGATAAACCGCGGCTTACTAACAAAAGAAGACCTCGAACATGTCCACCTCCAAGAATATGCCCTAGGCGTCAACGTATACCCAAGCTACTTCAGCAGCATCCTAAACAACGACGTAGAACTCCTAGCCATGGACCGACGCTACGAATCAGCGGTTGACAGCATCGGCAAAATCCCCGCACAAGAACAACTCGAAATCAACATCGCCCCAACCTACACAGTCGTCGGAAACTTTCCCATAGTACTCCGAGAATCCCTATTACCCGAAATATTGCAAATGGGTGAAAATGTCCACAAAAAAGCCGCAGAAATCGCACCACCCGGCATCATCGGGCCTTTCTGTCTCGAAACAGTTATCACCGATGACCTCAAAATATACACCTTTGAAATCAGCGCCCGCATCGTAGCCGGAACAAACGTCGGCATCGGAACCTCACCCTACGCCTATCTACGCTACGGCGAAAACATGTACATGGGAAGACGCATAGCACTAGAACTAAAAGAAGCAACAAAACAAAAACGTCTCCACGAAATAGTCGGCTAACATACCTATTCACTCCTTCTTTTTGCTCTCTTTGTCATGGTTTTTTCCAAATAACCTCATTACCCCAAACAAGCCTTTTTTGCTTATCTGCCCTTCAAAATCTGCTGTTCTCTCCAAATATATACTTGCACAAAAAACATTAAATTCTGGGCTTTCCTGCCCAAGACATGCCCTCTATTAGTTGGTTGCTTGTGAAAATAACCAAACGATTCTGCCAACACGGATAGTGTCCTTTTCAAATAAACCTGCAGATGGAAACTAAAGTATTAGCGCTTATAAATTCAGCAATCAGGGCAATAGTTGGTGTTCCGCTTTGGAACAAAGCCGTTCCGTAAACAAAGCTAATAGTCGCTAGTCTAAATATATGCTAGGGGAAAGTATGAAAAGGTTATCTAAAATCATCGTATGTTCAATATTAATGCTAACGTTTCTCTCAGTTGCCATTGTAGCGAATGTATCGTTAGCTGAAACTAATGCTGATAATGCGTCATTTTATGTTGGTGTGACCTATGGTGGAGCTACCGTTGAGGGTGCAAAGCTTCTAATAGATAAAGTCAAAGACTGTACCAACCTCTTTATCCTCTCCTCAGGAGAACTGGTATACAACACTACAGCCGTAGAAGAAATCGGTGACTATGCAATCGTCTCTGGGCTTAACTTTGCAACATCCTTTGGTCCATACTTCTACAATGTTCCTCAAGGGTGGATTGATACTGCAAAGCAACGCTGGAGTAGCCATTTTCTAGGGATATATTTCTATGATGAGCCCGGCGGAAAAATGCTCGATGATAATGTATGGCTACCCGATGAAGGTCGCAATACATCTATGTCTATAACAAAGCGAGATACTGGTAGCATTAGTGTATATGAAAGCTTCGAGTATGGCGGCATTACGACTGATTATTATTCTAATGGTACCGTAAAAGTAATTTCCCATGACCTAGATAAATCCAAGACGGGTTTTTTATCTGTTAATTATTTGGGCGGGTCATCCAAAATTATACCAAATGTTCCTTGGCAAGAAGTAAAATTCACAGAGTACCCAAACGGAACCACTTCTCATTTTTATCCATACTGGTTCTCTATCGATATAACGTATTATCCTGATGGGGATATCACTGTTTGGGAGCATTTAGATGAGGAGGGTCAAGAAGGTATGTTCTATACGGCGGTGAATGGTAGTGCACGTATTGCTGAGGTGGAACCTTTGAGCGCAGTTTTGGATAGAAACCCAATTAAGACCTATTATAAGGCCGCTCAAGTGTTTGAAAATGAACTCACAAGACGTTTTCAACCCTTAGACAACATTTCAATACCTTTGTTTACTTCTGATTATGGGCTGTATTGGTGGGATTTCCGAAGTGGCTACGACATGGTCCTTGCCCAAATAGGTTGGAACAACACCATCGAGCAAGAAATCGCCCTAGTCAGAGGCGCCGCAAACCTCCAAGATAAAGACTGGGGTACCATTATTACTTGGAAATACACTCATGCACCCTTTCTCACCGATGGTCAGGAGATGTTTGAACAAATGAAAATCTCCTACGAAGCAGGAGCAGAATATGTCCTAGTTTTTAACTACTCTGAAGACTTCAAAAATCCAAATACTCTCCAAGAGGAGCACTACCAAGCACTGGAACGTTTCTGGGTTGAGGTAGTTCAAAACCCCGACGTCACCCATGGTAGAATAAAAGCCGAAGCCGTATTCGTATTACCCCAAAACTATGGCTGGGGCATGCGCAACCCAACCGACCGCATCTGGGGTATATGGGACGCAGACAATACCTCTCAACAAATCTGGAACCAAGTACAAACTCAACTAGACCAGTACGGTTTAAAACTTGACATAGTCTACGATGATCCTGACTACCCAGTAGCAGGTCGATACAACAACATCCACTATGTAAACCCACCTTTTCCTTATGTATTGCTAATAACGGCCATTTTACTTCCTACAACCGCTGGAACTCTACTGATCTACTTTAAACGACGAAAAAACCAAACAGCGAGACCAGTTACTCCTGTATTGTAGACTGAATAAATTTCCATTTTTTGATATTTTTACCTATTTAACGCTATAACTGTTAGAACGCTATTCGGCGACTATGCAATGTTGCCGGTCTCAACTTTACACCATACTTTGGTACCTCTAGCAGGGGGCATGCCCAGCCCTCAAGACACAATCTGGGGGTGTATATGGTCAGCAAACAATACGTCCCAACAAATCTGAAACCAAGTATAAACCCGACTGGATCAATATGGGCAAAACTTGACATAGTCTATGATGATTCCGACTACCCAGTAGCAGGTCGATACAATAACATCTACTATATAGCAACTTAAATTGACATTGTCTTATATCCGTCGTGTTTGAACCAATTTTTGATATCACTAAGAGCAATGGCATCTAATGCCGTCTTTAGAGCCTTTTGTAAATCCTCCCAAGACCTAGCCTTAAGCTTTCTCAAAACCGCCTTCACCTTAGACCACACAAGCTCAATCGGATTTAGATCAGAAGAATAAGCAGGCAAAAACCACACATAAGCACCCCGCTCAAAAATAGGATCAAACACACCCTCCACCTTATGAGACGACAAATTATCCAAAAACGTAGCATCACCGCACTCATCGTAGGCGCTAAAACATACTTGACATACAAACCAAAAATATCACCATTCAAAGTGCCTTTAAACGTTACAGGAGCATTTGCCCTGATAGGCGTACAGTGGCAAGTATGGAAGTACGCTCAAAGCGCGCATCAGGCACATAATCCGCCACTCTGCTGTGTTTGTCACCCCAACCATATAGTCTGGTCATGGCCGAGTTGATACTAGCTTCATCAAGAAAAGCAAGTTTATCAACCTCTAGAGTTTTTTGCAGCTCACGCCAATCATTGTGTTTTTCGACTATATCGACTCGTTTTTGCCCATTTGTATGGTGTCTTTTTTTAAAAGTTAGACCCATTGCTTTTAGATGAAACGATAAGCCTCCTTCTGTTAAGTCTAAAGATAGTTTATCTATGAGTTCTAGAAGGGTTATGTCGGGTGTTTCTGCTATGGTGTCTTTGATTTGTTGGTCTTGCTCTTTGGTGAGTTTGCTTTTTCTTCCTTTGTAGGGGTGGGTTGGTAGGTTCCTGTTTTTTGGTATTTGTTCCATATGCGGCTTATGGTGCGTTCGTTTATGTTGAACCATTTTTTGATTTGTGCTACGGGTTCGTTTCGTTGTTTAGCTGCTATGATGTCTGCTCGTTTATCATCTGAAACCGGTCTAACCACTGATATGCCTTCTTAATAATAAAACACCACAAACATACACGACAATGTATGTTTAAGTTGCTATATACTGACTCTTTTCCGTATGCTTGGCTACTAGCGGTTATTTTATTGTTCCTATAGTTGCTGTAGCGTTGCTGGTTTATTTTAGCCGCCGAAAAACCAGTTAACAAACCCTTTGCATCTATTTTGTAGCCTACCTTGGCACTCTATTTAGTGCTGTAGTTGTTGGTTAGGCATCGTTTGAGCAGGTTTTCAAAGGTTTGTCGGTTTCTGTTTTTTCTATAATTCCGCAATGCCTCCAGTAATTCCGTTTTGTCTCTTTCACCAATGATGCTTACGATTGTTTTACAGACTTCACTGTTGCCTTGGAAAAGAAACTGGCAAACTGATGTAACATTGGATGCATTGCGCTGAGTGCTTGCAGTTTCAAAATCAACGATAAAGGGTATATCTGATTTGTTGACCAGGAGATGTTTGGGGGCTTTGCTGAGTTCGCCATGATCCAAGCCAATTTCATCAAGACGCCAGCACTGTTCCAAAATGTCTGTTAAAACTGTCCGTACATCCGTGTTGTCTCTATAGGTTGTTAGCCACTCCTCTAACAAGAAGCCGTCGATGAGTTGCATTAAAAGAAAATGCTTTGTTACCGCCACAAACTGCGGGCCTACCCCAATCGTGTTGGCCATAGCAAGCAATTCTGCTTCGTGATATAGGCTTTCGCGTTCTGAGTCTACTCTTTGCATCTTTAGTGCCAGTTGCTTGCCCTGCACATGAGCCGTCGTAACGATACCTACATAACCCTTACCCAAAACAGATAATGTAAATGCTGAGGATTTACCTGAGAATTCTATGGTTTCCACCCCTAGCCGTTTCAATTCTTCTACACGTGTTTGCATCTCATCGGAGGTTGCTCGGGGGTAACATACAACAGAAGCGTATGGTTCCTCCACAAGCTGATCTACGGGGACGGTGATTGATTGTGGCATGTATCTCTCAAATCAGCAAAACAAAAAAGTCTTCCGTATAATCAAGGGTGTGAATATCCAATTACCTATCTAGTCAAGTTCCACTAAGCTAATCAATGGGAAAAGTTAAAAGCAAATTAGTTTATCCCATTTGTATGTCGCAATCAAGCTCTGAGTTGCAAAAATCTGCTTTAGATATTTTTAGTCGCTTAAATTCTCAGCAAAGTGAAGCTGTAAAAGAGATTGATCGGCCGCTTCTGATAATAGCGGGTGCTGGTTCAGGTAAAACCTTGACTGTGGCAAGTAAAATCGCGTATTTGATCAAAAAAGGTGTGCGGCCAGAGAACATACTGGCATTAACCTTCAATCAAAAAGCTGCAGAAGAACTTAAAGTACGCGTAACTGAGTTACTGAATACTCATGAGGATCTAAACATATCCACTTTCCATTCTTTCTGCAATCAAGTTATACAAGATAATATACTTAACACTAAACTAAACGCCAACTTTAAAGTTATTACAGAAACAGCCCAGTTAGTCTATTTAGTAAAAAACATTAACAGTTTTGGACTCGAGCATCTGGAATTCAATCATAAACCCTACACGCTAGCCGAAGAGATGAAAAAATTCATATCCCGTTGCAAGGATGAATTTGTAACCCCCCAAGACCTGCAACTATACCTCGAAGAACAAGAAAAGATTTCAATAAACGAAGAGGTCCAAGAGGATCTAAATAACCTAAAAGATATTCTAAAGATTTATCGAGCCTATGAGGCCTACAAGCTACAAAATAACCTGCTAGACTTTGGAGACATGCTCTGCATAGTATACAACCTGCTAAAGAGCAAACCCCTAATCCTAAATAGTTATCAAGAGACTTTCAAATTTGTAATAGTCGATGAATTCCAAGACACCAACTACATACAACTCCAAATAGTTAACTTGATTGCAAATCGTCATGGTCATATTACAGTTGTTGGCGACGACGACCAAAGTATCTACCGATTCAGGGGTGCGTACCTCACAAATATAACCGAATTTAAAAAAACGTTCCCAAATTTTGTCGAAAAAGCGCTAGAACAAAACTATCGTAGCACCAAAAAAATCGTAGCCGTAGCCAACGCTTTAATAGAAAACAGCCCCGAGAGAACAGTAAAGCAACTGTTTACAAATAATCCAGACGGCAACAAAATAGTTGTCATTAAAACCCCAAATGACACCTCACAAGCAAACTATATTCTTGAAGTAACAAAAGAGCTCTTAAAGACCTATACACCCCAAGATATAGCTATACTATGTAGGCGAAGAGCAAGCGCTGAACCAATAATTAACGTCTTTAGAAAACATTCCTTACCATTTAACTTCTTTGGAGAAACAGGTTTTTTCCAAGAACCAATAATTAAAGACATCACCGCTTTTCTAAAAGTACTTAGCAATCCCTTGGAAAGCAACGCTGAAATCGTTAGAATTCTAGCTAGACGTAACTATGGTATAAATCAAGTCGATATATGCAAATTCACCAGTTATGCACACCAAAACGGCCTCTCTCTATATGAGACATTTGACCACTTAAACAAGATAGCCGTGGATAAACTCAAGTTCCTAGTAGCCAAACAAACATTATCCGATATACTGAACAATAAAAATAGACTACGTACCCTTGATCTTGTTCATACAATTCTTTTTGAACGAGACTTCTACAAATACGAACTAGCCCTCAAAAACAACCGCAATCTCCAACTGTTAAACCAATTCTATGCGTTTGCAGAGGAGTTCAACAGCATATACCCCGATAGCGATATTGAAGCCCTCACAGACTATCTGTCCTTTGCATCAAATTTTGAAATCGAAGAGAAAAGCGATAGCGGACAAGCCGTTGTCATATCAACAATTCATGGCGTAAAAGGTATGCAATATCCCGTTGTCATAATCCCAGATGCTAATGAACGGAAAATACCCACAACCTATCAAAGAGACAAATTTGCCATACCCTCAGAGCTTCTAAAGGGAATCCAATCCAAATATGATGACAAAGAGCTACACATCCAAGAAGAACGCCGGCTATTCTATGTAGCCATAACCCGAGCTAAAGAAAAACTAATCATAACCTATGCCAACCGCCACGGAGAAAACAAAACAGACTCCAAACCTTCAAGATTTCTCCAAGAAATCAACTGTCAACAAAATCCAAGCCTCACCTTCCAACAAGTAAACCCCACGGAAGTACCAATTGAATCAACAGGTACCGAGAATCAAACAAAAACCAAATTGTTCCAACAAATCATAGCAAACCTAACAATTGGACGATTTAATGAAGCAATAGAAAATGTCCTTATTTTCGCTAAATCAACCAACAAAAGCATAGATCTGCAAACAGATATAATCAAAAAAATCAAAGAACCAAATTATGTTACACTTGAACAAGCAAACGAAAAACCCTTAACTGTCCCCTCAGACCACGTTTTTAGTGTCTCCCAATTCGTCAGCTACAAAAAATGTCCTCGTCAATATTACTACCATCATGTAATGAAAATTCCCGAAAAGCCCCGCTACTACTTTGATTTCGGCACAACAATACATAACATCGCAGAACGGCTAACAAGACTACAAAAGGAAGGACAGCCTGTCGATGAAGCTATCGCAGAGGAGTTACTGGCCAAGTTTTGGAGCTCAAAGAGCTACCTAACAGAACTTGATGAAAAAAGAGATTACGCTGAAGCAAAAATCATCTTGAAAGTTTTTCTTGAGGAACAAAGCAAAAGCAAGACAGAGATTTTAGATATCGAGCGATGGTTTGAGACTGCAGTAGGAAACATACGCATTAGAGGAAGAATCGACCGCATCGACAAAGACGAGACGGGTTACACAGTTATAGACTATAAAACAAGCAAGAATGCATCCTCACTAAACGACCTCAAAAAAGACATGCAGCTAATAGTCTACGCGCTTGCAGTAAAAGATATGTATGGTAATGAAAATCAGTTAAAAGTTGGCGATTGGTTCCTACGGCCTAACACAAAGATCTTTTTTACCCCCGAAAAACAAGCAATCGAGGTTATACAAACCGAAATACAAGAGATGTCCAAAAAAATCAATTCAGCCATATTTGACCCCAAAAAAGACTCCTGGAACTGCGGCGAATGTGACTACAAATGTCTATGCGACTAAAAGCACATTATCAAAAATTGATCGAGCAAAAACAAACAAACAAAAATCGTTACAGGTATCAGTTATCCTTTTCTGACCATAAAGTCTTATGGGCGGATCTGTTTGATTAATGCTCAATCTTTATCTATCCGAGAGCGGCATTTAAAAAAATTAGCACATCGCGGTGCTATCCAAATAGGCGAAATCACCGTTATGACTGAGGTATCAATATTTAATCAGGGCAAAAAGCAGCCCATCAAAGCTTCTGAAATCGATCCAACATTCAAGTATGAACTTCAAAAAATTCCTGGGGCAGAAAAAATCCTTCGATGTTTTCAATGCGGCACTTGTACCTCTGATTGTCCCATCGCTCGATTCAGTGACACCTACCGTCCCCGAACACTTATCCACATGGCGCAACTCGGATTAAAAGACCGAGTATTAAACAGCGACACACTATGGTTATGCGCCGCCTGTTTTACTTGTACCGACCGATGTCCCCAAAATATCGACGTTGACAGTGTTATTCGGGTGTTCCGTAACCTCGCTGTCGAGAAGGGATGCATTCCTCAGATGTTTTGTGACCAAGCCCAAAACATAGTTGAAACCGGCTACGCATACAAGATGCCCCAAACAAGAATCAAAAAGCGGGAAAGCCAAAGTCTACCGCCTCTACCCAAAGGCAACACCGAAGCTCTAAAAAAACTCCTCAAAGGCATAAAATTTTTTGAACGTGTACAGCCGATACAGAAACCTCAAGGAGAAAACCAAAATGAACCCTAGTAAATGGCTGTTTTTCCTAGGTTGTACTGTACCCTACCGCGGGGTCTCCTACGAAATCAGCGCACGCAGAGTCCTTACAAAGCTCGAGGTGGGGCTGGTAGAGATGCCTGAATTCAACTGTTGTGGGTTGCCCCTCGATCCTGTCAGCCACGAAGCCATGATGATTTTAGCGGCAACAAACCTAGCAATAGCAGAACAGCAAGGCCTAAACATCCTCACCCTATGCCCAGGATGCGCCGGCACCCTCAAAAAAGTCAACAAGACCCTAAAAGAAGACAAACTACAAAAAGACAAAATTAACAACCACCTCATAGCAGCAGGCCTAACATACAATGGAACAATCGAAATCAAACATCTGCTCGAGTTCCTCAAAGAAGATGTAGGGATAGAAAAAATCAAAGCCGCCATAACCCACCCGCTCACAAACCTCAAAGTCGCCGAACACAACGGTTGCCACATTCTACGACCCAAAAAATTTATCTCCTTTGACGACCCCGAAGATCCCCAGACTCTAAAAGCCCTCATCAAAGTCACTGGCGCTGATTGCCTTGACTATATCGATGAAACCCAATGCTGTGGTGCACCCAGCGTTGGTGTAAGCGACACGATCGCTCTGCAACTCGTACGCGACAAACTCAACCACATAAAGATAGTTGGTGCTCAAGCCCTAATCACGATTTGCCCCTCTTGCCACATAATGTATGACACAAATGAGCTAAGGGTAGAAAAAAATTTTAGCGAATCCTATGGCATTCCCATACTACACTATCCGCAACTCCTCGGATTAGCCATGGGTTTAACACCCCAAGAATTGGCCTTTGACGAACTTCGGGTAAATGCAGGGAAAATAACCCAACAACCCGCCATGCAGACTGCACAAAAAACAACATCTAATTGCTAATTTTTCGTAACTTGAGTTCCATATTCTCTTTAGGTTCATTTAAGAACCCCTTACTCTTTAGGGTTAAGCCTTATCTGAGTAACCCGCATTATCTACTCATGACGCATATGCAACCCCAGCCTCCTAACCCCAAACATAAACGTATGAAACGCGAAAAACAAACTATAGCCTATATGGTTGATATTTACTGCAAAAATCATCATAGCACCAAAGACGAGTTGTGCGCTGAATGCAAAGAATTCAAAGAATATGCTCTTCTACGGCTCGATAAATGCCCCTTTCAGGAGAAGAAAACCACCTGCGGTAAATGCGTCATTCACTGCTACCGTCTTGACATGAAACAAAAGGCCAAAATCGTTATGCGATACTCAGGCCCGCGTATGATTCTGCGTCATCCGGGATCGGTTTTGCATCATGCCTGGGATTCACGTCGAAAACCGCCGACGTTGGCAAAAAAGTCAGTTTAGCTAATAAATCTTTCTAGTAATTTTATATCCATATTGGTGCATACATTGACTGATGGCATCAAGCAACAACTCAAAAACTGGTTTTCTGATGTAGACAAAGTGGTTGTTGCAGGTATCGGTAATCCCATCCGGGGAGATGACTACGCCGGTTTAAAAATTGCTGAAAATCTACAGAACAAAGTCTCCAGCAATGTTTGTGTGCTAGAATGCGAAACAGTTCCCGAAAACTACTTGCTGGATATCGAAATTTTCCATCCTACACACATACTTCTTATAGACGCCGCCATTTTAGGAATCCAACCCGGAGAAACCAAATTAGTTGAAGCCACTGCAATTGTGGGGTTCTCTATTTTTTCATCGCATGGTTTACCCTTACGGGTTTTCTGCGAATGTATCACAAAGCTAATCCCCAATGTAAAAGTTTCATTATTACTAATTGAACCCCTAAACATGGAATTCGGTTATGAATTAAGTCCCGAAGTGCAGACGGCAGTCGATAAACTGACCGCAGTTCTACTGGGGTTGCTCACGTAGTTGATTTACGCTTAAAAACATAATCAGTCGTTAATAGTAGTTTACCTTTGGAGTAGTTGTTCTCTTTGATTTCAAACTGGTTCTTAGCTACCCATTTGGCGGTGATACGCTCTTCTTGCTCTTGATCTTCAAAAGTTCCCCGCCAATACAGTTCAATAGTGAAGCCGTCACCAATCCATCGACCCATATGATCATGGATCTGCCCATCCGAACTTAACCTAAACAAGTGTATTGTGCCATCTGTAGAATCAAACGTCCAGAGATCATTTTGGTAATAGTCTTCGTATTCTTCGATGTGACCATTAATTTCGCAAGTTATCCCCGCATCGGTTTCTTTTGCAATCACTTCGCCACATCCAGTTATCACTCTACGCTCGATGGTCTTCATGACAATACCTAACGCCCATTCTCCAATGAGTTGTCTGAGCCATTCTTCTGCTTTAGTTGATTCCAAATTTTTTAAAGTCACACCTGTGTCCTCACCATAGTTTCCAAGGCTGATAAGCCAATGTGGCTGTATCGCTACAGCAACGGGATGGTCAAGTAGCTTTAACTCCCAAAGACTCTGCAAACAAAGATTGAGCGATGGGCCGAATACGGCTCTAGGTTTAAACGTTAATTAGCCGGCCGTAGCTATCTGGTTTGTGATACATATGGTTGGCATGGCAATCATAATCATGGGGTCTGAACGTGATCTCGAGTTTTCCCGAGAGATTGCTAAGTACCTCAAACTCTTAGGGATAAGCTACGAATTCCGTGTTGCATCCGCACATAAAACTCCGTTGGCGGTTTTAGAAATTCTCAAAGAATTTGAAACCCAAAAAGTTGTCTACCTGACCGTTGCAGGACGCTCTAATGCACTTAGCGCCTTTATTGATGGCAATACCGTTCACCCCGTCATAGCCGTTCCGCCCTATAGTGAAAAATATGGTGGTACAGATATTTACTCTTCACTTCGAGTACCAAGCGGCATCGGCTCAGTCGTTACCATCGAGCCAGAAGGTGCCGCGATTGCAACAGCAAAGATCCTAGCACTTAACGACACAACACTGCTTGCTACTGTTACAGCTTATCAGGACAGTAAAAAAAGAGAGCTTGAGCGGGCTAATGAATCTGTCAAGAAACTAAAGTAACTTTTTATTTTAACTCGTTTTTTATAGTTTTCAGTGCGAAAACTACGTCTTTGAGTGGATTTATGCCTGTCTTTTTGTTGTGTTCGCATTTAGAGCAGTGTACGCTTATCTGCGCTTCATGTTCACATACGCCACATCTGTATGTCATATTGCTTCGTAACGTGTTAGAATCAAGCATAACATTGAACAACAGAAAACCGACCATTGTTCCAAGCACCACCGCAAAGCCTGTGTTGACGGCTGTGAGCAAAAACATGGCTGTCAAAAGCGTTGCCATGGAGGTAAAGCTCACGATTGTGCGCGTTTTTATACCGTATTTCTTGTCAATTCTGCTCCATAGTTTATTTTCTTCTACAAAGTTGCTTCTTTTGGCAAAGGCAACATAATTCACAAGCGTTAAGACTGCGGCGGCACCTAAACCTACACCATAGTAAAGCAACACTAGACCTATTATGTCTGAAATCATTTCTCTCTCCCTCTTTTTTCAATCAAGATCTCAAGCGCTTCAATTGACACAAATAAATTTTTGTCTGAACGCTTCAGATAATTGCTGTACTATTCATTATTAGTTAATAAAAATATTGTGACAAGCGCCTGCATCATTTCTTTTTGAGGAAAGTAACTTTTTCTGTCAAGTCTTTCCAAAGATAATTTAGTTTCTCTATTTTCAACCCTTAAAAAGTGCCAGACGCTGTCCTGCCATAATAAAACGGGTGTCTAACCAAAAATATTTTTATGTGGGACGTTACCTAGACTTCATAATGCTGGGGTGGCCGAATGGTTCAGGCGGTAGCCTGCAGAGCTGCTCTATATGGGTTCAATTCCCATCCCCAGCTCCAAATTAATCCATTTGTGAATTTTCCTTTTGTCCTGAGCGCTCTTGATTTTTTTGTGGTGCTTCCAAAGGACATTTTGCAGAGAAGGCACCTTAAGGGCTTGGGCAAGTTTTCGCACCATTTCTAGACAAGTTTGCTGAGTCCATTTTCCCGCTGAGAAGGTGCCCATTTAAAAGGTAGAACAGGAAACGGTAATCTGACGAAAAATTTATAAATAAACAGCAGATAAAACACCTGATAAACTTGCCGCCTAAAAATTTAATTGCATTAAATTATTTTTTTAGCGATCTTTATACATTAGGGCTCAAAACCGAAAAAATGTGCCCAATATCAAAATCTTATGATAAAAAAATTTGCAAACAAGTAATATCACCTTTTGCGGCGGCAAACTTTAAACGTCACACCTTTTATGTTGACACTGCAACATTAACCTCCGATATGTCTAGTTTCTGTGGCAAATACGGCAACATGTCACAGGAGGAATAATAATATGGGAACATACAAACAACCATGTATGCATTGTGGAGCATTAATAGAACGAGACAGCCATTTTTGTACCAAATGCGGCAGTCATAGCCCCTTCGGATATCACTGCCCCTCTTGCCGAAAACAGATTGAGCGCGGAAACGCCATATGCTCCGGTTGCGGGCGTAACTTAATGACCCCTTGCCCTTTTTGTAACGGACAAACTTTCATTGGAAGCGAGAAATGTGATGCCTGCCAAAAATCCGTAATGATCCATTGTGAAAATGACCGATGCGGTAAACTTCAATTCTTCGAAAATACAAAATGTACCGCCTGTGGTAAACCCATAAAAAATACAAAAAAACAACTTGAAAAAATGAAAAAGGAGAATTAACTAATATGTTACAACCCTTTACAAGAAATTACCATGACAATAGCACTGATGCAGGGCATCAGTTCACATTCTATTGCGACATATGTAATGACGGATATAAATCCAGCTTTATCGAATCGGCTACATACAAAAAGAAGAAAAAATCCAACTTTTTTGGCCAAAGTGCCGGTTTAGTCGGCGGATTCTTAGGCGGTGCAGCACAAAAAATTGGTTCTACCGCAGAACGCGGAGGAAACATCCTGTCCAAACAGCACGAAGGGAAATCCCCTGAATGGCAAAAGGAACATGAGCAAGCCTTTGAGCAGGCTCAAAATGAGGCCAAACAACATTTCCACCGATGTCCCAACTGTAACAAATACGTTTGCGACCACTGCCACAATGAAGACGCCGGACTCTGCACTGCCTGCGCACCTCGACAAGAAGTCTATGTAGCAAAAACACACGCACAAGTCATGAAACGCGATATAGACACAGCCGGACAAACAGCCACAGTATGGCAAGGCAAAATCGAAAGTAAAACAACCATGTGCACCGCCTGCGGCAAACCTGCCGGAACAGGCAAATTCTGCAATAGTTGCGGAGCAAGCATGGAACTAAAAGAATGCCTCAAATGCGGCGCAAAAAACGCACCAACCGTCCGTTTCTGCAATAACTGTGGAGAAAACCTACAAACAGCAACTGCCGCCACACCCACGGGTCAGTGCTCCTCTTGCGGGTTTAACAATCCCTCAGGAACAAAATTTTGCGGCGAATGCGGAAATAAATTATAAACGCAAATCACTTAACCTGTGCTTTCAGATACCCAAAAAGCCAACTATTTGCACCCACACTGTCAGGAGATAAACCATGGATTTATCCAACATTAAAAGTGGCGGTTCACCCAAACAGGCACAATCTGCCATGGAATACGTGGCACAGGCCGCTTCTCCTCTAATAAATGGCGAGGTCAAATTAACAATTAGCGACAATGCCCTAATAGCGATAGCGTTATTTGATGCTATAGAGATAACTTTTGCCGAGATAAACACTTTAGACTTGACAAATTATATTGTAACAGTTAAGGCAGACAGTGGCGATTATACTTTTTCCCACATGGGTAACTGGTGCCAGCCGTTTTATGACACATTATGCGATGCATACAACAAGGCCGTGTTACGCTCTTTATTTATCAAAAACAACCCTATATTAACAGCAAAGGGTGAATATCGCTATAATGAAAACGGAGAAAACAAAAACACATCTGCAGTTCCTATTTACATCTATGAAAACAATGTAACAGCCTTACCCCCTAATCTGTCTGCACGACGCGTTCCCCTCTGCTTTATAACCGCTATAGAAAGGGGTGATTATGAGTTGACTCTGCGATTAGACACAGGTGAAACCTATACCTATGCCAAGATAGGCTATGATACAGCTATATTCACAGACACCGTTGAAAAACAGCTCCGTAAACTACGAGAAGAATCACTTATAGCAATCAAAGGAATCGACCCAGCACTCACAGCCGCACAGGCTTCCCAAATCGCTAAAATCATGCCCCCGGGCGTAGCAGTTCCTATTGGCAAGCTTGCAGAGATAGCACCATCATTTAGAGAGGCATTAGAAAATAAAATTGCCACTTCACGCGCTAACAAAAGTTATATAATATTAAAAGAATTATGCGATCCAACACAAATATTTGTAGGATTTCGAAAAAATGAAACGTTGCAAGACATCGACGGTTTGTCCGATGCAATATTTGAAAGCGCAAGTAGCATACCCCTTGGCTCGACTGGCGGGAGTAATACATTTGAAACATCAAACGGTTTAACAGATGCCAACAATGAGACCAAAGAAACAAAAACTGCCTCCTCTGATCCATACCTGATATGGTTAATCGCGCCATCCCCTGATGGTCAATTCGCCACGGTGGAATTTGCCGAAGCCGATAGTGCAACATTTGTTTACCATACAGGCGGCAACTTTACCACTTTTGCCAGACAGATCAACCGTGCATTGGAAGCAATAAATTTCAAACGTGAGGTCATTCGCATGACCGACAAAGAACTGCAAAAACCCGAAAACGCCGATTACTACATGGCAGCCAAACGGACAACCGCTCTACAATTCGTCCGTTCCAACTTTGTTGGAAGGATAATTCACTCAAACATGGAAAACTGGAAACAAAAACTAACAGAATTATGGAACAGTACAGACTACAACGGTTAAATCAGGCTCAACATAGATGTATATGTTGCGTCAAACGCAAACCTGCTCAACAAACACTATTGGGCTATAAGCGTGGTTTGATGAGTGTATTTATGCCAAAGCGGTCTTGGGGGTGGGCATTTGGGCTTTGTTTTGGGTGGTGGTGTGGCAGTTGGGGCTTGGTATAACACAGAGCTAACCGAGATAGCCTCATATACTTTTCTGCCAAATATACCGACAAGCAGGCGACAATATGACCCAAAAAACTAAACACCGCGCACTTTATGAGTATTCGATTTCGGATCCGCTAATTCTATGCTTAAGCAAAGAGAATTTTTAGCAGGTGTTTAAAGATATGGATATATTGTTGTATTTAGTGGAGTTTTTAGTATTTATAGTATCAATAATTTGTTCCTTCAAATTTTTGGTTAAATGGTATGAACCCTTGCTTTCAAAACGCCCGCTTAACAGGAACAAATCGGCAAGATACATACTGGGCTTACTGCCGATAGGTTCTTTTTGTGTTATTTTATTTACCTTAAAAATGTTAGCTTCGTTCGATGTTGTGGACAGTTTTATTTATATTTCGATGTATATGGTTTTAGGGATTGCATGGCTTTTCCTTGGAGCGACGCTTATGTCGTGTGTTTTTGATTTGTCATGGCTTGACGATGCGCTGAATTTGAATAATAAAGCCGCTTTAATAGCGGTTGTGGGTGGATTTCTTGGATTAACACTTATTTATTCTGGTGCAAATATCGGAAACGGACCGGGATGGTGGTGTGTTGTTTTTACCGGAGGCTTAGGTCTTGTTGCATGGATCGTTCTTGGGCTTGTAATCAACAGTTGCACAAAAACTTTTGAGCGCATTACCGTTGAGAGAGATATTGGATGTGGAATACGGTTTGGATCTTACCTGTTGGCAAGCGGAATTATTTTGGCGAGAGCGTGCGCCGGAGATTGGACTTCTTTTTATATAACCTTAGTTGAATTTATAGACGGCTGGTCGGTGCTTGTTTTAGCAGGAATTTTGATTTTAGTTGAGCTATACTATATTCATAAGGCCAAATCGAACAAAACTAATAATGCTATTTTCGGTTCAATATTTTTGGCAGTTGTTTTTATAGCAATGGCGATCACGATTGTATATTTGTTGCCACCAACAAGTGGAAACCCAATATATAGAGTAGCACTTGAAGTCTTTTGGAGCCTGCATATATGAAACATTCAATTAAACTTGAGCTGATACCCGAGGATAAGTATTCCGATTATCGGTACACCGTTATTTTCAAAGCGTACAAATGGGATCCGCAGGTTGGGGACAATAATACCGTTTCCAAGCATGTTGTCATATTAGACCCAAAAACTGTTGAACAATTAAAATCATGGGCTGAACAGTTGTCAAGCGAAACAATGCTTATGGAAGAAGGACTGTTAAAAAACCTTCTTTTAGCAAAAGAATTGGGGTTACCTGATAAAATAAGAAAAACACTTGGTCGTACGTCAAATTATAATCGAAATAAAAATGTCCGGCTGATGCGTTTTGATTTTCATCCAACTAAAACTGGGTGGGCTATATCGGAGGTAAATAGCGATGTGCCGGGAGGTTTTGCGGAAGCATCGATTTTACCCGAGATTACCAATACATATTTTGACGGATACACGCCCGCCGAAAACTTTTCAAACATAATGGTTGAAGCCTTTAAAAGCAAAACTAAAGTTGCCGCAAATATAGCTTTTGTTCACGCGACAGCCTACTCTGACGACCGACAAGTTATGCAGTTTTTAAGCGACCGTTTCATGGAAAACGGCATGAACACAGTTTTTGCTGCGCCCGATCATATAAAATGGGTAGATAAAAAGGCGTTTAGCATTGTAGAAGGAAATGAATGTGAAATAGATGGTATTATTCGATTTTTCCCATTAGAATGGCTTGTCAGTTTGCCGCGAACAGCGAAATGGCAAGGATATTACGACTGTGAAACGGTATCCTGCAATCATCCGGCAGCCATATTGACACAATCAAAAAGATTACCTCTTATTTGGGATAAACTTGGCGTTAAAATTCCTGTATGGAAAGAATTGTTACCAGAGACAAAATCTCCAAAGGATATAAATCCACAAAATACTGATTGGATTTATAAACCGGCACTCGGAAGGGTTGGTGAAGGAATTTCAATCAAAGGAGCAATCAGTAAAAAGGAACTGGTAGAGATTGAAAAGTCCGCGCGTAGGGATTCAAAAAACTGGATTTCTCAGCGAATGTTTGAAAGCGTTCCTGTTAAATCAGTAAATGGTGAAAATTATCATTTGTGCCTGGGCGTGTTTACGATAGACGGAAAATTTGCAGGATTTTATGGAAGAATCAGCTTGTATCCACGCATAGATTCTAACGCGGAAGATATTTCGGTATTGGTATCAAAGGAGGACGTGTAATGAAAGACAAAATGAGCCTGTATAAAATTTGGGCTCCGGACAACGCTTTGTGGACGCAATGGACAAAGCCTGTGCTGTTTGCAAGTTTACCCTGTAATACTGGTGATTGCGAGTTAAAACCGCCTAGTGCTGACCATATGCAAATGGTTGATTACAATGCGGTTATTATTGTAGATTTACCCGGAAAAGAAAGTGTTGACGAAGGACTGGTTTTGGCGCAGTGCGGATATAGACCGGTTCCTCTGTACAACGGAGTATACGGTAATTCAAAATTTTCAATGATTGTAGATGTACAGGGCATTGCCGAAGCGTTGCAAGAGGGCGCCGATATGCTGTCTTCGTTAAATATCAGAGCGGATGCTCCACCGGTATTTCTATTAGATTCTAACAGAATGACAGGCCAAGGAAAACAACCGGGCAAATATGATAACCGTTGGTGTGTTTTTCCGCAGGATATGCCCTCCGCGTCTTTTCTTTTGAAAAACGGTATTCAAAAAATTATCGTACGCTCCACAAGGATTCAAGAAGATTTAGCGCACATTTTATTACGTTATCAAAATCAGGGTATCAATATTTTTCTATGCAGCAATGACGAAATCCTAAAGGAGATAAAAGTTTCAAAACCGTCATTGTTTATGAGCTTTTTTTACCGTTTCAAGGTAACTCTCGGCTTAAGCCGTAACGCAACCGGCGGATTTGGCGCAGTTATCCCCGAACCGCAAATAGGCTGGTCAAACAGGAGCTATTATTGGTATGGATAGTTAAAAAAGACAACATCGACAAAAACGCGGGCTGGTCTCATAGTGATCTTACACAGCTTGTTCCCTCATACATTCCACCTGAATAGCAGTATCGGTAGTTGCTGACCGGAAAACAAATTATGCCGCACTTGTATGCTGGTTATGGAAAGAAAAACCTAAAATAATCAAGATTTAGGCTTTTCTCTGCAATGGCATTCATCAGAAACGCAAGTACAATTTGGATTATAGCCGCTAGCGCATTCATCGCTACAGGTGCACTCCTCAATCATAATGGTCCATTTAAGACCAAATTTGTCTTCAAGCTCTGCATAGCATTTATTCCAAAATGTTTCCTGCGCCTCACAAAATACTTTCCCGCCCTCTTTTAGAATTTCAAATGCTGACTTGACACTTTCTGCTGTTTGAAGTTCTACACAAGCAAACGAACCATTGCCAAAAGTTGTCGGTTGACTAGGGGTCGTATCGCAAAGATAAATTGTGCTATTGCCAATTGGGAGTATACCGTGCATAATTAATTCTTCTGTGCCGGGTTGTATTGGATACTCCTTCGATGGTGGTGTATCTTTGTATTGGCAATAATTAGCTTTTGTGTTAAATGCTTTCTCGTAGAGTTTAATTGCCTCTGCACAATTTCCATTGAAAATTAAATAAAGTGATGCTTTCATTTGTTTCCTTCCTTTATGAGTTTAATCTGGTTTTTATCTAAAATATATGATGAATCCTATTAAAGAGTGCATGTATTGGGTGGTTAAGATATCGTTAGAAAGTTCGTGAATACAAATTGCGCTGACTGGGGCAAATCGTCAGTATGTATAAAAAAACATGTTTATACCGTTTACGGGAAAAAAGTCAAATGAAATACAACTCATTTGACACAATCAAACAAATTACGGATGATGTAAAGTTTTGATTTGCGTGGGATTTGCAGAATGCTTTACAGATACATAATGACATAACTTACAAGTCTTTGAACGAGTTATGTTCACATGTAAAAACAGTGGCTTTGCTCTGGGGATCATTTTGCGGGCATCAACAAAACGATACAAATGCCTAAATCGGCAGAAACACAGCTCACTGTTTATGGACTCACTCGTTATGCATGTTAATAACCGTTCAGTCTGAAGTTTTGTCCCATAAATGTTAACATGAACCCTCAATCCCACGATAATTAACAGAACCCTTTTCGGTAGATTTTTATAGTGTTTCATGTTAGAGTTTATTTACGGCAAAAAAGTCGTAAATAAAAAATAATGGGTATATTGACATGCAACTCGAAATATTTATCAATTTTGACGGTAACTGCCGTGAAGCGGTAGAGTTCTATGCAAAAGTATTCAAATCAGAGGTTAGAAACCTTATGACTTATGCAGACGCGCCGCCTGATCCAAAATATCCTTTAAAAGAAGCTGACCGCGACAGAATAGTGTACGCTGGAATACCCATTGGCGGCATGACCGTAATGTTTATGGATCTGCCTTCCGATTCACCGCTTACTGTGGGCGATAATATAACGCCAACCATCAGTACCGATAATAAAGATGAAGTTACAAGGTTGTTTAACGAGTTGAAAGAAGGTGGCGAAGTCTATATGGAACTTCAAAAAGCCTTTTTCAGCGAATGGTACGGTATGGTCAAAGATAAGTTCGGCGTGATATGGCAGATATTACATTACGTCCCACAAAAAAAATTTTAGAAAGGAGCTATTTATCATGTCCAATGCTGTTTTGTTTATATCTTTTAAACTAGTGAAAGACGCATCTGTACCCGACTTCTTATCTGCATCAGAAAAATTGAATAATGAGTATATGTCTAAACAAAAAGGCTTCATTTCTTGGAAACAACTTGTCGAGGGCGAGATGTGGGTTGATTTACTTACTTGGGAAACAATAGATGACGCCAAAAATATAATGGAACCAAATTGTACAAATACTCTTGCTGAAACGTTTTATTCTTTCATTGACCAAGAAAGCGTTAAAGTGCACCTTTTTTCTGTTAAAAAAAATTATTAATTCAACATTTCTAAAATATATAGGGTGAATGTAGCACAAACATCTTCATTTATTTTTAGACTGTCTCAATACTGGATATGTCTAAGGCATTATTTGCGGCATAATCAACTTTGAAAACCGGAATTACTCCCGAGTACTAATAGACTTTAGGTTTCAACTAACGTTTTTATCCTAAGATCACTCTAAATATATTTGAGGTTTTAGTTTTGCAGAATAATTTTGATGTAGACGACTTAAATGTGATAGATATGGATGCAAAAAAGGTACTTGAAGCGCTTTCAGACTTTAATAGAGGCGAATTTACGAAAGGAGAACAAATACATAAAAAAACCGGTTTAAGCACCGAGATTATAAACGTTGCAGTTAAGGTTTTAGAAAAATCACTACTTGTAAACAATCCTGATATTTCCAAATCATCACCGCCATATGATTTTGATACCATAGAAATATCCGATTTTGGACGACAAGTTCTTGAAAAATACGGTTAGCAATGATGTTTATTTTTCTTTAATTTATGACATAATTATCAATACCTCTGGTCTGCCCAATCTATTGGACCTTACAAAATAAATTAAAAGCTTACAAAGTTGAATTTAATTATCGAAACTACGCCCCAGAGATTAATCAGCACACTCAAAGCTATCAGGGTTTTCTCAGTCCACCCCAAGTTTTCACGCATACCTGCGGCTGTGAGAAGCATAAGAAACGGAATGAAGTCGAGGCTGAAACGGTAGCCGAATTGGGTGAAACCCACGGTGCCATGTGTAACTATGGGCGGCAATATACAGAGGATGGCTAAGGCGGCCTTTTTATTTAGACTTCTCCATCCGCCTCTAAGGGCTCCTCTGAAGATAAGAAGAAAAGCTGGAGTCGTTAAGAACAATCCCAGCCCCATCCAGTTAGGCTGAAACCATGGGAAATCGGGTAGCAGGTTGGGACCTTGAAAAAATATTGCATAGATATGGCGGGGAATGTAGGCCACGTTGAAGATACCTTGCTGAAAGAAAGGGTCTTCTTGTATACCCGGAATGAGGTAGTAGCCTATGTTAGTGAAGACACCATAACGCGCATAATCATATAACGCGTTTAACCCCACCGGTATAGCTAAACCTGCAAAGAAAAATAGCACCTGCTTAAACCTGGGGATCCATGTATTTTTCTGATCATATATAAGCAAGAGGAAAAAAGGAAACGCCAACACCACCGGTAATCGGGCAATCACAGCACAACCCAAAAACAAACCTACCACAAAATTTCCCTTCCCATATAACGAGCAGATTATAGCACAAGTAAGAAACAGCACAGCAACCACTTGCTCAATGTACCAAGAAGAACCCACTGATGCAATAAACCAAAAACAGGTACCAAAGCCAAACAGCACCGCCAACCACAGGGCTTTAGTTTGGCTTGAACCAGCTTTTTTGAGCATTAACCATGTTGCCGCAACACAAAAGCCTGCAAGGACAACTGAGAGAAGCGCCTGATCAAATGCAGTGCCCCAAATCGCAACAAACGGCAAAAGCAATACAGCAGACATCGGAGGATAAACCACATAATAGTTACCGTTGAATGGAACTATTTCTGCAAGATTCTCTCCTCCACCCGAGAGTCCCAACTTGCCATGGAGAAACGAATCCGCAAGATAGACAAAATGGTTTTGACCCGGAGGAGGACCCTTGGAAAGCAAAAATACGAGCAAAGCAATTGTTGCTATAAGCAGAAGTTTATAGCGTAACCTCAGAGACGTAGCCTTTTCTATTGTAGACTCGAGGGTTTGGCGAACGTTGTTCAACGTTACCTGACAATATAGAGATAACTGAAGGTTTTTAACCTTTAATGCAAAAACTTCTCTATGGGAAAATGTACAAAAACCGTGGGTGAACGCCGCCTAGGTCGAACCATTTACAAATTGGGTAACAGCATAGAACTCAGTAGCAAGGAAGGCAAAGCAAAACTAGCTGAACAAAATTACAAACAGCAGGTTCAAGCAGAACAGGGATTTGACGAAGATTCTCCGGTGCAAAACCTACGAGACACAACAAAATGGAAAACCCCAAAAAACGGCTCTTAAATCTAACATCATTGAAAAACAAGTTTCATGCTGAACTCTTACTTTAGGGTTGATTCGGTTACTTGAATGGTGTGTGACAGACCATTTTTTGAAGACTAACCAAAAAACGCCGCCAGTTTATCTTCCTTGTAAACAGAAGCATGGTATAGCGTCCTGTAGTTTTACCACAGTTTGTGCGTACTGCTTCTGCTACCTAGTGATATAAGTCATTTCGTTTTTATCCCTGTTATTCTGTACGCTTTCTCTGCCCAGCTGGAAAGCTTTGAGGTTTAGGCTGATATAATCCCTTTTGAGTCTGTTTGCTATCGCCTGCTGAAATGATTCCACTTTAAGCGGGACCTCAGGAAGTGCAGAGAGTGCTCCAAGCAGAATTGTGTTAACAACCAGCATGTTGCCCAATCTGTGGGCGATGCCTGGGCCGTCTACTTCATGAACCCGTGCTTTTGTCTTTAAAAGCTTCAGTAGCTCTTCTGTGCTTTTGAGTTTAACGCCTGCAGGTAAGCTGTTTGGCGGAATAAGTTTCATGTTAACAATGACTGTACCGCACTCTTTGAGCATTGGCAGCGTTCGGGTGGTTTCTAGAACCTCAAAGCCCACCACTACATCGGCTTTTCCTGTTTCGATGAGGGGCGTTTCAACTTTGTTTCCGATACGTGTGTAGGCTACAATCGAGCCACCTCGTTGTGCCATGCCATGTATCTCTGCTTTTGCAACATCGAAATCTTCTATCATTGCGGCCTCACAAAAAATATCGCTTAACAATACAACGCCCTGTCCGCCAACACCGCTAAAAACTACATCAAGTTTTTGTTTCATTGTTCTTCTCTCACGATTGCACTAAAGGGGCAGACTTTTTCACATACTCCACAGCCGTTACAGAGGGTGGCATCGATTTCAGCTCTATTGCCGGTTTGACTTATAGCTGGACAGCCAAAGACTTCTGTACAGACTCTACAGCCGCGACATTGGTCTTTGATTTTTAGAGGGATATCGCGTGGGGCTAAAAGCGGGCAGGGCCGTTTAGCGATAATCACTGAGGGGCCCTCATAATTGATGGTTGTTCGTAGCGCTTTAGTTGTGGCTTTTATATCGTAGGGATCGACAGTGATGACCTTTTCGATTCCAAGAGCACGGACGAGGCTTTCTATGTTAATGATTTTGGCGTTTTGACCCATGGCGGTTTTTCCTGACCCCGGAGTTGGTTGATGGCCTGTCATAGCAACTATGCTGTTATCCATAATGATGACACAAACGTTGGCTTGGTTGTAGACAATGTTTAGCAGTCCTGGCATACCGCCATGGAAAAAGGTAGAGTCACCGATGACTGCAAAGACTTTGTCCTTTACACCTGCATGAATCATCCCTGCGGCCTGCGAGATGCCCCCACCCATACAGAGACATGTCTGAAGGGATTTAACTGGTGGCAAAGCTCCAAGAGTGTAGCAACCAATGTCGCCCGCTACAATTTTATCCTCGGATTTTCCCCTCAAACTTAGGGCCCCCTGGGGACAGAGCGCGACACATCTGGGGTTGCCGCCGCAACCATCACAAACTATGGGTTTATGGGTTGTGGGATGCATGTTGAGCGCGCCGTATTGACAGGCTTCAATGCACCAGCCGCAACCGTTACATTGGTTTTTGTCAACGATAATATTGCCTGTGATGGGGGATTGGGAGAGGGCGTCGCGGGGGCATGCGGCGACGCATGCGGGGTCTTGGCAGACCTGACAGGTTATGGCTATGTTTTGAATTTGATTTTGACGTACAACGCGTATACGAGATTTGGAAGTGTTGTATACTTTTTCTTTGTTGTATGAGCATGCATACTCACAGGTGCCACAACCCACGCATTTATTGCTATCACAGTATACTGATTTGTGAATCATGTTTAGGGTGTAGTAGAGGGCACGGTGGGTGCATCCGGGACATAAGCCTGGCGGACGCGGCGGCAAATTGAGTTGTTGAGGTTTTTCTGGATTTGTGGTTAGATGTAATTTGGCAAGGGCTGTGCGGATTTTGTCTGGGGAGAATTCTCCGATTTCCTCTAGTCCAAGTTCTGTTTTACCTATAAAGTCAATTTTTAGGCGTGCAATGTTTTCTTCTATATAGGGCCGTAGTTCCTCAAGAACTATTAGTTTTTTAACTTTAGACGCAAACGTTTTGACCAATTCTGAGGGAAATGGATGGACAAACCCAAGTTTTAGCCATGAAATCTTCGAGGTATCCAAAAGGGAACGTGCATAGTAGTAACCAACACCGCTCCCTATGATTCCTATGTCTGAACTGTTATCCTCAACGATGTTAAACGGTGAGGTTTCAGCTTCATTTTTTGCCTCTAATAGTTTACTCTCTAAAACTCGATGTTGACGGCTCGCGTTGGCCGGTACCATAACCCATTTTGAGATATCCTTATCAAACTCGGCTTTGCGCTCAAATCTTTGGAGCTCTCCTAGTTTTACTCGTGCTTTGCCATGTGCAACGCGGGTGGTCAACCGTAAAATAATCGGTAAGCGGAGTTTTTCGCTGATTTCATAGGCTTTACGCGCCATGTCAAGTGCTTCTTGGGGATTGCCCGCATCAAGCAGGGGTAGTTTTGCGTGGACGGCGAAGTAGCGTGTGTCCTGCTCGTTTTGACTGCTATGCAGGGCAGGGTCATCGCAGATTACAATGACCAAACCGCCTTCGATGCCTGTGTATGCTAGAGTCATGATGGCATCTGATGCCACGTTTGAGCCTACATGTTTCATCGAGGTGAGTGCACGTACTCCTGTCATCGATGCGCCGATGGCAACCTCTGTGGCAATGATTTCATTAAGACTCCACTCAACATAAATCCCCAAGTCTTTTGCAACTACTGCTAAGGTTTCTAAAATCTCTGTGGAGGGTGTGCCGGGATAGGCCGCGGCAACTTTGATGTTAGCTTCGATTGCTCCCCGGGCGGTTGCTTCATCGCCGTTGAGCAGGGCGTAACTGCCCGGCTTATCTACATTTATCTTGGAAGTCATCGTTACTCCTACATTTTGCCTTTACGCAAATCTAGTACCCGCTTGGCTTTGCCCTCGGTCCGTGGTAACTCACCATATTGGACAATTTCTACATCAGCAGATATGCCTGTTATGATATGAATTCGTTTTTGAATATCGCTCTTTAAAGTCTTTCTGTCAAGCTGGCTGTTTTGAGCGGCTTTCTCTGTCATCTCCACCTTGACCGTGAAGGTATCAAGCGCTCCTGGTCGATCTACAACTATTAGGTACTGAGCGGATAGCTCAGAGAAATCCATAACCGCATATTCAATTTGCGAGGGAAAAACGTTGACGCCGCGGATGATAAGCATATCATCTGTGCGACCGGTTATGTGTGTCATTCTGGCATGTGTGCGTCCGCATCTACAGGGGTTGATGTCTATTTTGGAAATATCTCGGGTTCGATAGCGTAACATAGGTATGCCCGTTTTAGTTAGCGCTGTGAAGACCAGTTCGCCTTCTTTGCCTTCAGCTAGAACTTCTCCTGTGTCGGGGTCGATGGTTTCTACGATGAAATGATCTTCCCAAACATGTAACCCTGTGTGTTCTTCACATTCTATAGAGACCCCCGGACCGCAAAGCTCGGTTAACCCATAGATATCAAAGGTCTCTATGCCCATTTCCTGTTCAATACGTTCACGAATTTTACTTGACCACGGTTCCGCACCAAACATGCCGCGTTTGAGTTTGAGGTCTTTTTTAGGGTCGACGCCTTCCTGTGTCATAGCCTCAGAAAGATAAACCGCAAAGCTGGGAGTGCATGCCAGCATAGTTACCTCTAGATCTTTCATGAGTTTGATCTGACGCTGAGTCATGCCACTGCTTGCCGGCACAATCTTTGCACCTATTTTCTGTGCGCCATAATGGAAACCAAACCCGCCTGTGAATAAACCATACCCATACGCAATATGTATGACATCCTGTGGCCTACCACCCGTGGTATAGATACTGCGTGCCATAAGCTCTTGCCAGATCTCTATGTCGTTTTGGGTATAGGCACCGATGATGGGGTTGCCTGTGGTTCCACTTGAGGCATGAACCTCAACAATCTCACTTGGTGAAGCAGTAACCATGCCAAGAGGATAGTTATCCTTTAGGTCACTTTTAACGGTAAAGGGAATTTTCTGCAAATCCTCTATAGTTTGGATGTCCTTTGGCTTTAAGTTTATTGCATCAAATTTTTTACGATAAAAGTTACTCTTCTCATAGCAATAGTTAACTTGTTCTTTGAGCTTCTGCAACTGATAGTTTTTAATGTCCTGTCTAGGCATGGTTTCGATTTTTCGGTTCCAGTACTTGCCATCCAAGGTTTATCCTCTCGTTTTCTGAGCGTAGCTACACTTCTTTTATGAGTCTATTAGATAAAAGTTCCCTACATTTAACAATAGCCGGGCATTTGTTCTCATTTGAGCTTTCTATGTATACCTCGTGTAGTTTTCATCAAAGCAATAAAATAGTAACTCCCCTGCAACTCGTGCGTTTAATAACCTGGTAGCTCTCACCATTTTCTTACTTTGATTTTCTAAACCCACGTATTTATTCTCTTGAAATACCCACTAATTCTATCTCTTCCCCAGGTTGAATGATGAGTTTGTTTGGGGCGTCCCATTTTTGTACTTTCATTAAATCAAACAGTGCTCCTGGCTTCATATGAACCAACACATTGTGTTTTGCTCCCACAATCCTTGCACACTGTGCCGCTTCATTTAGCCCCATATTAAACATTCCATCACCGCAAAACAGTGCGTAATCGATCTCTCGATTAGCAAGCTCTGACATCTGTTTAGTTTTTGAGGTATCGCCTGAACAATAAATTCGGACACCATCAAGGGTTATGATAAATCCAACGCAAGCCTTAGGATTGTGCATGAGATTTCGCGCTTCTGTGGCTTCAATTTCGATCCCACTAAGCGAGAAACTATTGTGTCTTCCACCCGCTAAAGCCTCTTTATTTGTAATAATTTTACAACCCTCGTTTTGAGTAATCAATTCCAACTTATTATGATCCTGATGTTCATGCGTAACAAGGACAATATCAGCTGGCTTATCATACCCTTCACCAGCATATGGGTCAAGATATATTACCCGTCCGTCTTGCGCAGTTATACGTATGCTTCCATGCCCTTGATATAGTAGTTTTGCCACTCTAACGATCTCCAAAAGACTATTCACAAATGTTATTTATAAGAAATTTTGAAATAATTTCCAACAGACAAAATTCCGCTATAATGCACGGTTCTAATGAGGGCAGACAAGAATTATGTTCCCAATTATGGAACGCACAATTGCCGACCCTGTCAAGCGCAAAAATACCTATAAACGTTAACCTGTGGTCATATCATCATCAACATAACTTGTTTTTAAAGGCATACGACTGATATTGAGGTGAGTGTGGTGGGCCCGATCGGATTTGAACCAATGACCAACAGATTATGAGTCTGGCGCTCTACCTAGCTGAGCTACGGGCCCAACCCCTGTTGCTACATATTGCTATTCCAAACAGCATTTAAACATTTTCCGCCCCTTCCCTAAGTAACCAAACGATAAAAAATAAAAATCCAAAAAAAGATTACTTCCTCTTGTTTCCTCTTGTTTTTAGCCCTCAAAAATTGCCCGTTTGTTGCGTTGCCATAAAATTAATCCTTCAGCTAAAAACAGGCTTGCAGAACCAGCAGTAATTGGAACCAAGTATAAAACAGCTAAACTCGGTATCAAATTTTGAAAGAAAATCTGTCCTCCTAAAATCACCAATTCAACAATTAGCATACCAAAGAAAAAAAGGGAGTAACATATTAGGCGGGGCACGAGGTTTTTGCCGACCCACACATGCCCGCTAACATTTGTTTTCTCTTTTGTGACATATGTACCATACACGGTTTTTTCGATTAAACCCAGCGATTCTAATTTCTGTAGTTGTCGGTATGCCGTGCTTGGACTGGATAGGTTGGCGCCGCGCATAACTTCTCTTGGTCCAACTGGTTTGTCTTCTTTAACCACAAAGGCATAAACGCTCAATGTGTTACCTTCCAAGTCTTCACAGCCCAAGCTAGACACCCCATTAACTCCTGGGTCTGATGAATACTTCTGCGCCGTATTGATCGAGCTGGAACATTTGATCGTCAGACAAGCATGTATTGTAGATATAGCTGTTCCCGATTTGTGTTAGGACGAGTTGCTTGATTACCTCTGTTGTTGCCCATGTATCAAGAAAAGCATTGGTTCCTACATCGCGATTAACATCAACATCTGTATGCACTCTAAGTAGCGTTTGGATGATGCCTGATCGGATAACATCAACAGGGTTTATGTAACCATCTTCAGTTAGAGCCACACAATCTAATCGGGCATCCCAGCTACCAGAAATTACAAGCAAACGCGATTCGCCTGGTGCAAAATGGTTGTCAAATGCGTCGTCTCCAATATGGACCACTTTCGTTGTCGAATCGCCATAGTTGTCACCGGTCTCAGATATTTGGTAGCATATCTGTTGCTCAGCAATTATTGCCGATCCACTGTAGGACGATCCGTCTTCAGGTATATCAATGGTGATTCGCCCAGTTACGTCGACCCATGTGCCGTTCATGTTTAAATAAATGTACGAGTTGGTGCCTGCATCGTTGTGGACTGTTCGCTTATAATATTCTACGCCCTCCATCCAGTACTCTTTTTGATCCAAATAAGCCCAAGGCGATTGAGTAATTGTGCCATTCTCATCGAAGTATGGAGAGGGGCTATGCAGTGTTATGTTATACCATATTCCGTCAACCCAAGCGCCTTCTGCTGTTCCACCACCACCGCTACTCCAGGCCCCATCAAAGATTGGTCTCTGCTCAGTGGTATTTCGGATGTTTTGATCTGCCCAGAAGTTCATTAAAAACAGGAGCGCTGTATAATCAGAGGGGTTAGTGACGTTAACGACTGCATAGTAGTCTATTGTTGGTCCGTCAGTTTGGGTTATGGGTGTATCGGGGTTTGTTATAGTAAAGTCGGCGTAGACAACATCTATGTTGAAAGCTGCAGTAGGTCCCTGTACATGTGTAATCCAAGGTCGAATGTTTAGGTTTAACTCTGATACAAGTAGAGGTGTCGCTGCTACAATTCCAATGGAAACCGATAGTATTAAACATACGATGATTTTTGCTGCGGTTTTCATGTTTTTCCCTGAGTATGCATTTAGCTAAAGCAACTATTAGCTCTGTTTACGGAACGTTTCTGTTCCAAAGCGGAACATACCCAAACTAAAAAACAAATTAAAGAAACCGAAAAATTTAGCTCACTTCACTAAGTCAGAGGTTTACCAAACCATTTCTCATACCACGCACTATACATGGAGAGGCACTCATGCTGGTATGTTGCATCGCCTTCTTCTCTGAGACAACTAGCGAGCTCTAAATTATGCGCGAGCTCTGCTTTTGCTTCCTGCACGGTTGAGTCTATGTCATCGAGCATGTCGTTGCCGCCGGTTGCATAATCCTTTGTTGCCTGCTTCAAAAAAGTTCTTTTCTGACTGATTAATTGGCCTATTTTGCCTTCGCTCATATGCTCACCAGCCAGGTATTGATTGCCTACACATTTTAACGTTGTGTTCGCTCATAATGATAGAGGTATTCTTGTGCATAACCTGCATACCTGCCAAAGTAATCTCTAGCAAAAGCGCTGATTTTTAAATATTCACCGTTAGTGAGTGAGTTGTGGCTCTGCATCTTTTTAACCATCACCGGAGGCAACTGATCGGCATAGTGGTTTAGTATAACACGTTTAACCCAGACATCCACAGGAAAAGCCTCAAATTTCTCAAGCGAAAAAAGTAGCACACAATCAGCAACTTTTAAACCAACACCCTGAAATTCCAGCAGTTTTTTTTGTGCTTCCAGATAAGACATAGCCTTCAATAAGTCGAGGTCAACTTTTTCATCGAGAATTTTTCTAGCTGTTAGTTGCACATATTTTGCGCGATAACCCAAGCCGCATTCCCGCAGACCATTTTCACTAGCTGTTGCTAAACTCTCTGGTGTAGGAAACAGGTAGAACTCTTTGCCATCAAACACATATTTTTTGCCATATTTCTCTGAGAGTTTTTTGAGCATCTGTTCTATGGCTGCTATGTTTTTATATGCAGAGCAGATAAAGCCAATGAGGCATTCCCAAGGTTCCTGGCGGATAAGTCGTAATCCCTCAAACTGTTGTAGCGCTTTTTTGATGTAGGTATCCTTGGCGACGCATCTGTGGATCTGCGCTAAGTCATCGTTTAACCCAAAATAACGCCGCACAAACTCTTCATTAGCACCCTCAAATTCAAGTTCACAACCGGTTTGGCGGATTTTTAGAACAGTTTCACCAATAACACCATACCAGGTGTCGCCGATTTTTCGCCAGCGAAATACTTGTCCGCAACAAAGCGAGAAATCCAAATCAAAAACAGCTCCTAGGTGCATGTTCTATTAGACCTCCATGAATCTCTCAGGCTTAGCAACATCTTTGGGCAATCCCTTTCTTTTTCGTATTTCATTGATGATTTCTTGGGCGAGTTTGGGGGGTAGTTTTTCCCAGTGGTCAAATATGGATTGCCAAACTGCTTTGCCTGAGGTGGTTGAGCGTAGTTCTTTAGATAAGCCAAACGTTTCAGCGACTGGGATGTACCCGGTGATCTGGGTTTGTGGGCCTTTTTGTTCGAACTGGGTGACTTTGCCCCGGCGGCTGTTGAGGATACGACTGATATCGCCTGCTAAATCTGCAGCTACTGAAAGTATGATTTTATAGATGGGTTCTTGGAGGCTGGGATTTGCAGTTAAGAAGCTGCCAAATACCGCTTTGCTCACCGTGTGTTCTATCTCAGAGACGGTTGTGTTTGGAGCAATCTCACAGTCGATAAGTCCTACTCTGAGTTGATGTATAGGCTCGCCACAGAGGGGTCCCGCGGCACAAGCGAATCTAAACCCTGCTTTGATTGCGTCAAGCATCTCTTTTGATAACTGTTGAGCCTTGCCCTCCACATCAATCAAACTGTTATTATAATCATCGTTGGCCAAGATCTGTTCTTTCTCTTCAGAATCAATATCTTGTTTTAAGTTCGGTTCAACCTGAACCCGAACGTTACTCTGCTTATCGGCACTCAATGCTAATGCAACTACACCGCTTTTTTGGGCGTACTCCCAATAGACAACCCGCGGCGGAGAAACCACCACATCAATACCCAGCACTTTCCTTAGTTCGTTGATGGCGACTTCAAAATGCAACTCACCCATACCGCTGAGCAGATACTCCCCCGTTTCTTTATCCACCAAGAATTTAAGGTTAGGGTCTTCAGAAACAAGCCGCTCAAGTCCCCCCTGAAACGTTTCTATATCCTGTGGATTTTTGGGCTCCACCACCAACGTTACCACAGGCTCAGAAATATAGTTAATACATTCAAAGGGTACCATACCATCTTGGCAAGTGGAATCCCAAAGAGTCTCGCCCGCTTCCACTTTCCCTGACAAAGATAGCGTAACTAAGTTGCCTGCCAAGGCTTCCCCAACTTCCTCACGCAAAGCACCCATATCAACATAGACCGTCTGCACCTCGGTCTCTCCCATAGTTCCTACCAGATGAAGTCTGCTCCCTTTTCTGATTTTGCCTGAAAAAACTCTCCCTGTTGCAAGTGTGCCGTTTTTTCCATCTGAATAAACATTAGTCACAGCCATAACTATCGGTGGTTCATCATGGCATTCCCTCAAGTTCTTCCCAATTGGTGAGTTGAGGTTGCCGCCCCAAATTTTTTGAATACGATAACCTTGGGCCTTCCGCGGATTGGACACCCTTCGTGTGACCATCTCAAAGACGGCCTCATAAACCGGTAACGCCTCCGCAAGCTTAATTGACGCACCGCTTTTACAAGCCGCTATTATATCTGAAAATTTTAATGCACGTTGCTTTGCCATCTCAATTGTAAAGCCCCAGCCGTAGAGTGCCGCGCCAAAAGCTACATTTCCCGCATTAGCGTTAATTTTCCAGGGGTCTTTGTAGGTGGGTTCCGCATAGATCTCGATCAGATCGTTAAAGCTTGTGATTATGTGTTTGAGTTTCTTCTGGATTGCTTCCTCGTCTAGTTGCAGTTCAGTGATGAGGCGATCAATTTTATTGATAAAGAGCACAGGGCAAACACGTTCTTCTAATGCTTGGCGGGTTAAGATCTCGGTCTGTGCCATAATCCCCTCGACCGCATCCACTACCACTACAGCACCATCAATTACCCGGAGAGCTCGAGTTGTTTTGCCCGTGAAATCCACATGCCCCGGGGTATCCACCAAGTTAATGAGATACGACTCGGCTTGATTATTATACAGCAAAGCTATATTGGCGGTTTTTATGGTAATTTTACGCTTCTGTTCTTCCTCCAGATAATCAAGTACACGCGCAGTCCCAGCCATCCGCGGAGAAAGTAGTCCTGCACCCGCCAGCAAACAATCAGCCAAAGTGGTTTTGCCATGATCGATATGAGCAATAATGCCAATGTTGCGGATACATTCCTTTTTATCCATCAACGCTTGAATTTGCGGAATCTGCTTAAACCGTGGCATTCTATAACCCACAACACCGCCATAGTTGGAACCGGCGCTCCTATTAGTCTTTTTATTTTCAACCCTAAAACGAAAAACTCACAAAAAAGAAATGTTGACTTCGTTTTTCAGTGAGGGTATATCACGGTAACATGGTTATCCGATTTTTTCTATCTGCTCTGGTCGTTTCGAGTTCAGTTTACTGTGCAATGATAGTCCTTCGAGGAGAAACAGCACCATTGCAACTGCAGTAATTCCTGTTAAAAATAAGAAGCTTACGTCAATAACTAAATCCTTAATTAGAAAGCTGAGCAGTATTATACTTACTTCTGCGGCGAATGCGCCCAAAAAAAAGAAGGAGTAAAACATCAATCGAGGCACGAGGTTTTTGCCGACCCACACATGCCCCTTGATGGTTGCTTTCTCTTTTAGGATGTAGTCGCCGTAGCTGTTTTTCTCTATCAAGCCGAGGTTTTCGAGTTTTTGAAGGTGGCGATGTGCGACACTGGTACTGCTGAGTTCCGCACCTCGAGTCACGTCTCTTGTTCCCACAGGCCTATCTGCCTGAACGATGTATACATAGACGCTTAATGTGTTACCTTCAAGCTCATCAATAGTCATATTTTATCCCTAAATGTTGCCGAAGTGAGTCTGTCGGAATGTGTCCATATCTGAGTTGTCCCTATCTCCAAATACAAATGAATTTCCGTTATTTGTCAGAGTTATGTGTTGTATGTCTTGATCGTCTGCCCAAGTTACTACTGTATTGTTGCCATCAAAGGTAACGTAACAAACGCTTCTAACATCAAGATAGATTGTTTGCGTATCCAAAGCCGTCTCAAACTCGTCACCGACGATATATGAATGACCAAAACCTCTTGGATATGTCAATTCTATTAAGTCAGTTATATAGATGCTACCATTGCAGGCGATGTTAGCTGATGAACCGTTAACCCAGTTTTCCATGTAAAAGGCGTATATTTTAGCAGGGTCTTCATTGTCTGGATTGCCCATACCGATGCAATATATGTTCTTTGCAAGTTGCATATCATCAGTGGAGAATGTAACTTCAAAGTATTCGATTCGGGCTTCTGATTGTTGGTTTAAGGCGTTATCGGTGAGTGAGGGCTGAAAGTCGAGTATCTCTGTAAGCATATACCCGTCATTAGTTAGATCGATGGCAACGTATGCAGAAGGAATTTCTATGTTAAACCATGGCTCACCATATGTTTGGTTTGTTTGGGCTTTTGCATTCATAAAGACTGATACGGGTGCAATTGTTGCTATTCCGATTGTTATGGCAAGGATACTTAAAGCGACTAGTTTTTTTTCGATTTTCATTGGTTTTTTCACCGTTTCATATACCCTCAGGGCAACATATAATACTCCCCCAAGAACAAAACAGGTTGTAGTGTGTTCTCTTTGAGAACAGTTTAGGGGTGATTGCGTTCTGGAGGGGGAAAAGTTATTGAGTATACTTTTTTAAGGGGTTCAAGAGCTAAATTTTACTCATTTTTTAAAAACTTTTTGAAAAAGCTGGTACAATTGGTACACTCGGTACAAACGATATAGTATAATCCAAAAGTTGAAGCTGTCAGGTTAGCTCGAAAACTAATTTAGTGATTTGAATTTGTTGAATTTACAGTAACAGTTGCAGGTCCAGTTGTGACTGCGATTGGGTTTTTTTTGGCTTTTTGGCTATTTATAGAAGCGTTTGGCAACAGATAATGTGAGGTATTGCAAAAAGCAGGTGAGTTTAAAGGTTAAATGGAAACGCTTAAACCATTTTTCTCGACATACTACCGTAGAGCAGAAAGAAAGTATGAATAGACATCGGGTAAATACTCTGACTACTGAGGGACGAATATTGATAGCGCTTGCGTTTGGTTTTTTCTTTGCAGGCATACTTTTAGTCCTTGTTACCGAACTCAGAGGGCCCTTGCCAACTATTCAGCGGATGGTTTTCTTTGTCAGTTTAATGACTATTGGAGCTATCATCACTGATATCGTTAGAAAAGTTATGTATAAGCGTGGGATATATTTTTAATTAAAGAATCCTCTTACACTAACTGGGTGGCTTTTCCATAAGAAAGAGAAGAGGCGAACCAACGGTTGAAAAGACATACGTTAATTTGTTTGCAGAGTTTGGTTATCTGTCTGTTTCTGTTGGGTTTTATCTGCAGATCTAAATATCAGAAGCAGTAAACCTGCACCTATCCACTGCATCTCAATACCTAGCCCCCACCAACTTGCTGTATTTGTAAACTCCGTTAACTCTCCTACAAATGCCTGAAAGACAAACAAGGTGCCGAACGCTATGAGAAAAGCGGCAGTCACTGCTGTCAGTTGCAATAATGTGTCTTTGAACGTTTTTTTGTTAGGTGCCACTTATGCCACACTCTAATGCTACCACTGCGCTTTGATATAAACGGGTAAAAGCACTGATATGTATTTCTATTGATAGACGGCAGGATTTTTACATTAAGTTTGGTTTGGGCGTTTAGTTTTAGATAGATTCTAAAAAATCATACAATTATGACTTTAAAGCAATAAACTGTTGGCAAAATTTCAGAACTAACGATCAAAGAAACCCAACCGCTAAGTCAAGATCTATACTGCTGTATACATACTCTTCGGCGATGAGTTCACCTTATATTTGTAGCTTTGACAGATTGTTTTATGAAAAAACTCTGGATATTTCTGGCTTTGGTGGTGTTGGTTGCTACTCAGGTTGCTGTGTTGTCCTCCTTTAGTTCTATCTCTGAGTACACTTGGGCCGATGAGTCTGTGACTGTGGTTATATCAAAACTGGTTTATGCCCATCTTCGGGTTAAAGTTAGCATATCTGCCGTTGGGAATTCTGGCACAGTATTATTGTTCTCAAATGGTACGCAAAAAGTGATACCTGCCTCATCGTCTTATACGTTCTCAGTAGCTATGCCAAACAGTGGATTTTTTGGGGGTAGCTTTAGCACTCAGAGCGAAGCAATTAACCTCTCAGATGATCATCCAATTAATGTGGCTTTTCTCTCTAACGGTACATTCACCCAAACCCCCTACTGGGAAACGGACAAAGTTTCCGTTTATTGGTTTACTGTTCAAGGTAATGCACATATAGCTGTCGAAGGGATGGGCGCTGGATTTTGACCGAAGAAATCCTCTTAAGCAAAATGGTCGAGTTTCTCACAGCGATAGATCAAGTTAAAAAATACCGCAAACTCGCCTCTGCCTTGATTGATTTTGCGTTAATAATTGTCGCTTCAGTTGTTGTTTTATTGACTTTGCACCTTGCGGTTAACCTGCTGAACCTCTACGGAATTAGTAACGTCTCCTCTAACAGTTGGAGCGTTGCCTTTTCCAACATTTTGATCCTCTGTATCGGTCTACTCATAGGCGTTGTCTGGGTCGGCCAAAAAACAGACACTGTAAAAACTCAACAATGGAAAAACACTCTAAACGAGGGAACCCCCGGGGCATTAAAACTTCTTCAGGAAACAAACTGGGAAAACATTTTCAGAGATATACGATTTGCAAAGCTGGGCTTTGTCCTCTACGGCATCATAAAGGTGGTAGCGTACTGGTTAATAGCGGCCTTTATTTCTGTTATCTTATATGGCTTTATTATGGTAAATATTTTCCATTTCAGTTTTGATTTTAACTTTATTTCGATTCTGATTGTAGCTTTTGTCTTTGTTTTGATTTTAAGTCTAGGGGATCTTCGTAATCGTTATGAACAGGTTGGACGTCTTGATTCGCTTCTGTGGGAGCTTCGATGGTTTGAAAGGGAATTCCGGAGAACCGATTTCCAAGCCTGATCTCTATGTATTGGCTAGAGTTATAAAGACTCTAAAAGAGAAAAATCGGATGAACAAAACCGCTCTAGCAACATCAACCGGATTATCCTATGATCGGTTGATCAAATATCTAGATTGGATGGCTCAGAAGGGTTTCATCGCGTTTGATTCAAACGATGATGTTGTGCTCACGAAATTGGGCGCTGAAACCTACGATCAACTGGTAAAATGGATTCTTCAATACATCGGAAAAGTGCGTTTCCAAAAATTAACATAGCCTTCCTCGATAGTCGCATACCCAACTATTTCTCTTATTAGATCCGAGTTACCCTATTTTGGCATGTAAACATACTCCAGATACTTTTTACGAGACTACCCTAACGTGTAGTTGAAGCTGGCGTAGAGGCGTTTTCTGTACTCAGAGCTAGTATCAGTGCTTTAGTTCCTTTAGACTCCCCATTTTTGTCGCTTCCACATTTGGGGTAATGAGTACAATGCAGTAAAACATCAGCCGCATTTTTGTGTGCTACCGCGATCAGCCGTTGCAGAGGTTCAATAACACTCTTGACCCCGTTAGCTTGAGGGTTCTGCAAAGATTTTGCGCATCGATACACATGGCTCTTAGATCGTAGATCATAAAAATACACAACAGAACCTGGAGTTGAATATTATTTGATTTTCTACAGTGTGTAGGCGGCTTTAGTGAGTTTTTCAGCACCGTTTTCGGTGACAAGTACTGTGTCTTCGATTCGGACTCCACCGTAACCTGGTACATAAACCCCCGGTTCATTGGTCACTACATTGCCAACTTCAAATATGTCACGGCTGTCAGGGCCTAAAATTGGTGCTTCATGAATCTCCAATCCCACCCCATGTCCAAGATTATGCACAAAAAACTTGCCCATCCCTGCGGCCTCGATTATCTGCCGGGCTACCAAATCGGCCTCTCTGGTCAGTACGTGAGGCTTAATGCTTTCAAGTGCTCTTTGATGTGCAAGCTTTACTGTCTCATAGATTTTTGTTTGTTTCTGGTTGGGTTTGCCAGCAATGAAGGTGCGGGTGATGTCTGAGCGGTAAAACTTATGCGTTGCACCCAAATCAACAATCACAAAATCATCCTCGCTGATGGTTCTATGTTCTGCTCCACCGTGAGGGTAGGCACAGCAAACTCCGCAGACCGCTATGGTCTCAAACGCAACTCCATCTGAACCTGCTTTGCGCATGGCATACTCAGCTTCAGTTGCAACCTCTCTCTCAGTAACGCCCGCTTTGATTGTTTGAGCGGCGGCTTTTATGCCCTCATCTGCAATTCTGCAGGCTTCCCGAATAAGCCTAATTTCCTTCTCATCTTTCACCGCCCGCAGACCCCGAATTAGCTGATTTATGGATTCAAGTTTTTCTTCGTTACCAACAGCTTTAGCTAACGCCCGCCAACTCTCAATGGACAAGGTATCCACAGCGAGTCTCCCCGAAACATGCTGCGCGATTATATCCATTATATTTTCACCCCGTTTTAGAAGTTGCACTTGGGTATCTTTAACTTCAGCCTTTGCCTGTTCGTAATTGACACTGTTCACAAAAAGCACGTTTTGGCCCTGTTCGGGAATGAGAAGTGCCACGGCTCCCTGAAACCCTGTGAGATAGGTAATATTGGTTGCGTTAAAAACAGCAAAGACGTCGGGTTTATTCTGTTTTGTTGCAGTCTCTTTGAGCCTATCGATCCGCATCAAGATGATTCCTGCCGATGAACAAGAACTGAAGGGCTGGTTTAAGTTTTCGCCTCACATGAAAGATGAGCCTAATCTGATACCGTTGAGGCAAGTGCCACTGGCTTAATGAACCGGTATTTCAACGTACATTTTTGTATCTTTGTCGGCTTTGAGCTAAACGATTTTTTGTGCCCTCAACAGGGCTTTAGCTGTATAAAAAGTGAGGGCTTATAGCCGTGTTACAGTTACGGTGTTGTATCGTGTCATCCCTGCGGGTAGACTTTGGCGGCTTCGTTCGATTGTTTGGTTTGTGTTCTTGTTTTTTCTTACTCTCATTCGACTGCTTGGGCGTGTTTACGCTGTTCGATTCGCGATTTTTAGAAATGACACAAACACTCTCGGCAAAAGAGGCGAACACCCGCGACAGGAGCAGTCTTAGTCTTCGTGTTTAGATAAAATTGGGTGTGCTCTGAATCTCGTCTAGTTAGATATGACAGTAGAGTTTTGCATAACGATTCATATAAAAGCCTAAAAAAACATGAACTTTTACCATAGCAGCCCATTACCTTAATATACTGTTCAGGGTGTTCCATACTTTTAAAACTCTGGAGATTAAACGTTTGTTCGGCTATGCAGGAAGAGTTTTGTATGTCGATTTAAACACCGGTAAAACTCGCACCGAAAAACTTTCCGAAGAAACTGCAAAGAAATACATCGGCGGCATAGGTTTAGGCATGCACTTTTACTTGTCTAACTCTAAAGCTGTAACGGATCCTTTGAGCCCTGAAAACCCGCTTGTTCTCGCGCTTGGACCCCTCGCAGGGACTATGTTTCCAACAGGCGGAAACGGTCATGCATTTATTTCAAAGTCACCTCAAACAGGTGGAGTCGGTGAAGCCGTAGGTCATGGCACCTTTGGTACCGAACTCAAACGAGCTGGATACGACGCCGTAATCATAACAGGCCAAGCAAAAAAACCGGTTTTCCTCTGGATAGACGACGACTCTGTCAAGTTACCTGACGCCAGTCACCTCTGGGGTAAATCCGCTGGAGAAACCGAAGATATCCTCAAAGATGAATTAGGTGACTACTACATTCGTGTTGCCGCCATCGGTTTAGCCGGAGAAAAACAATCCAAACTAGCCTCCATAATCAACGATAAAACCCACGCTGCTGGACAAACTGGTCTGGGTGCTGTGATGGGTAGCAAAAATCTCAAAGCCATCGCCGTACGAGGCACACACGACGTCGTTGTAGCAAAACCAACCGAATTCTTAGAGGTCATACAAGATTTCCATGAACGCATGAAAGGTCCGGCCGCAAGTAAATATCGCACCATCGGCTCCATCGAAAACCTCACCATAAACAACAACCTCGCCTGTATGCCAACACACAACTATAGTGCCGCCCAATTCTCCAACATAGACAAAATCAGCGGCGAGGTCCTAAACGAACACTACATAACCAAAATTATCGCCTGTAATAGCTGTGCTATGCGGTGTGAACACGAAGCCATAATCCGCGACGGCACCTACAAAGGAACCATGACCAGGCTTGAATACGACAACGTTTGGGCGCTAGGTCCCAACTGCGGCATAGACCAACCTAACTTTATAATTAAAGCCGTAGAACGTTGCTATTATTATGGTCTTGATGCAACAAGTACGGGTGTGACGATTAGTTTTGTTATGGATTGTCATGAGCATGGTTTGTTGTCTCAGGAGCAGCTTGATGGTGTTGATGCGCATTTTGGTAATGCGA
>Ga0123355_10000259_pt1 | contig 67788 bp, 66 predicted proteins | sample TergutEmb28metaG_3_FD_89872 | JGI IMG/M metagenome (GOLD analysis project Ga0123355, IMG submission 89872) | Embiratermes neotenicus P1 segment gut microbial communities from Petit-Saut dam, French Guiana - Emb289 P1 | ecosystem: Host-associated > Arthropoda: Insects > Digestive system > Gut ...
AGACGGCGCTATAACCCGCCGCGAGGTGAACATGAACGAGCAAGTTGGAGGATTCCACGGCCACCACGACGGCGAGCGTATCTTTATCAGCATTGGCCTTGGCTTTGAAGGTGATAACATTAAAACTGTTGAGTTTATCGCACAAAAAGGTGTTTTTGCCACACAGCACATGAGTAATTTCGACAAAAACAAACCACACAGCGGTTTTTCTACCGAATACGGCGGCAGACGCGTCCTTATGCTTGGGTATAATTTTGAAATGGCAGGAGAACGCTTGGTTTTTGAACAGAACTATATTGATAACGACCTTCTTATATTTTGGAGCATTGAAGCAGATAGAAACGATTTCATCCCATCAGATGCCGAGTTTATGGTTATAGTAACATTTGACGACGGAGAAGTGATTTACGATATGTTCACCATCAATTTTGGGGATCGTTTCGGGATGATTACGATTTATACAAGCGAAGAGGAACAAGCGGCGATGTTGGCCGCTAGTATAAGAGAATGGGAGTTCTATTCAAACCTTTCCCTTGACGAAATGGTACATGTTGCCGATGCCGTAATTACGCGAGTGCCGCAATACGACGAAATGTTCGGCGGCGTGGAAATGTACTCTGCCTGTTTCGGCATAATGATATCCTTTTATGACCGGGACGGCAATTTGGTGGAATTCGTTCAGCCAGCTACGCGGTTTTCCCATAACTTCATGGAATTCGATGAACGCGGTATGGTTCTGTGGGAGATTAACCATTCCGAAGACGGCGTAAGCTCATATATTGCGTTCTTTATGCAGGATGACTACGGCAACATCAGCTTCCGCCGTTTCCTTGCGCCACGGTTTGCGGAGTAAAAACACATGAGTAATAAAAAAGCAGGCTGTTGATGAATTGGCAGCCTGCTTTTATTTATACATTCCAGTTTATTTATTCTGCTTCGTATTCCTCATGCTCTTCATATCTCCAAATAAATGGGCGTATATTCTCTAACACGCCTCCGCTTTGATAAGTTCCTAATATTAGCGTACGCCCTCCCGTACGCACCGCATTGGCCAATCGAACATTCGCTACAGAAGTAGCCGGATCCCATACCAAAACGTGCCCAAAAATATTTGGGTGTCCATCTAAAATATCGTACCCTATTAACAATAATGCATGCCCTAAGCGCCAATCCGTTATATGCTGCATTGATTGATACATCGCTTGTCTCATGTTTATTTGAGAAATTATTTGATTAAATGATGCAAAACTAAAAGCATTGGCATTTATTGAAAATAGATTTTGCAAAAAACCACCGACATCTGTAAAATAAACCGGATACCACGTTCTGCCACCGAACGGGCAGTTCCAGCCAAACACGAAATGCTCAATAGACCGCGCTGTATGGTTTGTTCCACGCCAACGGTTAACTATCATCGCCGTTGTTGCTGCCCAACAAAGATCGCTTGCAGGCACTTGAGTAACATGGTTAAATTCATGTAATCTCATAAAGGAATTTGTAGTTATCATTTCACGACTCAACCCATCGCGTGATTCAAGCTGCACATCAATAGGTTGACCAATAATAGTGGCTCCGTCACGTATTTCATATTCGCTTGGGGTAACAGAAAAACGGTATACAGATTCGTCCGGGAATAGGTATATATATTGCGAAAAATCAATCATCAACCGAGCAGACGATGTAAAGTTACGTAGGTTTTCTTCAGTAGATGAACGCCACCCCTGGCTACTATTAACCAATATTTTATCACCCAAGTCACTTATTGCCCACACGTTAAAAAAATCATCCGAAACAAGCGCGTAAATACGGTTTCTGTCAAGCGCATTAAATTCCTCAGCAAATTCAACACTTGAAAAACCACCTGCATGGCAATTGTACTCTTCCCTATAAAACAGCCATTGCGTTAATACGACTTCATTGCGTTCATTTAATATCGGTATAATTGCTGATGGCATTGGTCCGTGTAATACAGGTATGGCATTACCAATACGAATCTCGCTGGTTGGTATGCCAAGAATTATGTTTAAGAAATTGGTATATGATTGTACAAGCCAATCTAAACTACTTAAATGCCAATCCATAAAGGGTTGTTCGCTTCCATCAACGACAAACCTTAAATCTCTGCTTCCTCTGTTTTGGTTAAATGCCATATCATGCGTTCCGGCATGTATCGTTTTTTCAAACCCTCCAAATACCGATAAGGCAAACACAACAGACAATAAAACCGCTACTATTGATTTTAATTTGTTCATACGACATTTTCCTCCATTCTTTTTATTAAGGCATTTAATGTGTACTTAATTATGTACAAATTAATTATAGTATAGTATTTTCTAAATGTCAATATAATCAATTCGATAAATTTCGACATGGAAGAGTACCGCTTGTTTATCTTGTCTTTTTGGTCTAAAAATGGTACAATCACCATATTCTATATGGACAGGTCTGATTGCATGGAGAAGAGGATGTCAGAAATTTATGTATCGGCATCGCCGCATATACGTTCCAAGGAGACGTCCGGCGACATAATGCTGGATGTGCTCATCGCGCTTACGCCTGCAGCCATCATGGGTGCGTATTACTTCGGTGCGCGCGCGGTGTTTATCGTCGCCGTATCCGTTGCGTCGGCCATTTTGGCGGAGGTATTGTTCTGCGCTATAGTTAAAAGCCGGGGGGTTGCCGCAAAGGATCTCAGCGCGGCGATTACTGGGTTGCTGCTTGGGCTTAGCCTTCCCGTTTCCGTTCCTCTATGGCTGCCTGCCGTTGGTTCTGTTTTTGCCATAATCGTCGTAAAACAGCTCTTTGGCGGCATTGGGCATAATTTTATAAACCCCGCATTGGGCGCACGTGCATTTTTACTCGCCGCCTACCCTCATTTACTGACAAATTGGTCGGCAGGGCCGTACAGCCGCGTTTTTGACGCCTTCACCGGCGCGACGCCGCTGGCTCATCTATCACAATCAACAGAATCCATGATATCTGTGGCAAACATTTCAAATACTGACCTGCTCCGTGCATTCCATGGCAATACCTTAGGCTCAATAGGTGAAACTTGCGTTTGGGCGTTACTTCTCGGTTTTACGTATTTGCTTGTAAGGCGCGTAATCTCGTGGCAAATTCCCGTTACGTACATAACGGTTTTTGCCGCTTTGATGTGGATTTTAGGGCGAAACGGAATGTTTACGGGCAATATTCTGTATGAGATAATGATTGGATCGCTGCTTATCGGCGCAATCTTTATGGCAACGGACTATACGACATCACCCATCACAAAAAAAGGCAGGCTAATTTTTGCCGCCGGATGCGGTGTGCTGCACGCCATCTTCCGCCTATACGGCGGCCAGCCGGAAGGCACTACCTACGCAATCCTTCTAATGAACATCGCCACGCCACTCATAAATAGGCTTACAATACCGCGCAAATCAGCAACCACATGAAAACCGCCCTACCCCTATTTATAATAACCGTACTAGTAACGGCAGCAATCGCCTTTATTCACGGCCTTACGGAAGAACGGATAAAAACAAACGAACATGCCGCGTACACGGCTGCCCTGTCGGCGCTTGTTATCGGTATACCGGATCCAGTTTTTTCGGAAACACACGAAACAGGCAATAGGACGGGCGTCGTTTCATATACATTAGTTACATCCGGTGGAGAGTTTGCCGCCGTTGTAATTAATGTTCGTTTTATGGGTGACCAAGGGCCTGCATCGGTAGCCGTAGCCGCTTCCACATGCGGTAGTGTGCTTGGAGTAAAGGTTACATCGCACGAAGAAACACCCGGCCTTGGCGCAAACGCGGCAGGTACGGATTTTTTGTCGCAATTCACGGACAAGAGCGGTATTTTTAACGTAGTCCGAACCGCCAACGCCAGGATACATACAAACGATATCATAGCCGTAACGGCCGCCACAAACACATCACGCGCGGTGGCCGACGCGGTAAATGAGGCACTCCGCTTCGCTTCGCAATTAATTTTAAAATTTTATGCTGAAATTCTTGCCGAAGGGTAACTTTGTATGACTCATCCAGATTCCAACCGTTCACATCCATGCACCAAAATCATAAAAAACGGCATATTTACGGAAAACCCAATTTTTGTACAAGTTCTAGGCATGTGCCCTGTACTGGCCATAACGACATCCACGCTTAACGGCATCAGCATGGGTGCAGCTACGACCGCTGTTCTCACGTTCTCCAATATCTTTATCTCTATATTGCGAAAGGCAGTACCGACAGCCGTGCGAATACCCATTTTTGTTGTAATAATTGCGGGTTTCGTAACGATTGTGGAGTTCCTTTTGCGCGCATACGTACCCGGTGTATATAGCGCACTTGGAATTTACATTCCTCTTATCGTCGTAAACTGCATTATCCTTGGCCGCGCAGAAAACTTCGCGTCCAAACACAACCCATTAAGAGCCGCGGCAGACGGCGTGGGAATGGGGCTCGGTTTTGCCATGGCACTTATTATTGTTGGCGCATTTAGGGAAATTTTAGGAAGTGGTACGTTCCTTTCTGGTACTCCGTTTATGCTTACACTGCCTCCTGGTATCCCGCGTACAATCCTTATAGTTCTTCCTCCTGGCGGCTTTTTGACACTTGGTTTTGTAATGGCCATCCGTAAGCATATATTGGATAAGAAAAAAACGGTAAAGGTGGCGGAAAATAATGAGTTTACCCATTGTCTTTCTAAGTGCAGCTCTTGTAAATAATTTCGTTTTATCGCGCTTTATGGGGCTTTGCCCTTTCCTGGGAGTATCAAAAAACCTAAAAACCGCGCTTGGTATGGGCGCGGCTGTTATTTTTGTTATGGGTACATCATCCATCATAACTTTCATTGTAAATGAACATATACTGCTGGCTTATAATTTAGAATATCTATACATCATCGCATTTATACTAATAATCGCAAGTCTAGTACAACTTGTAGAAGCCATCATCAAGCGGATAAGCCGCACACTGTATACCGCCCTCGGCGTGTATCTGCCGCTGATAACGACGAACTGCGCAGTGCTGGGCGTTGCTGTAATTAACATAAGGGAAGAAGAGTTTAGCTTACTTCACGCCGCCGTAAACGGCATTAGCGCAGGAGCCGGATTTACGCTTGCACTCCTGCTGTTTGCCTGCATTCGGGAAGAAATGGTAGCGAACGCAATACCGAAAGCATTCCGCGGCCTGCCTATCACGCTGATTGCAGCCGGGTTAATTAGCATGGCATTCCTAGGGTTTGGTGGCATTTTATGATTTCGTTCGCAAATATTTTGACCGCCGTTTTTGCGGTTGGTGGCATAGGATTACTGCTTGGGATTGGGTTGTCGTTTGCTGATCGTAAAATCATCCCAGCCACAGATTATACGGATTCTATCACGGATAGGCTACCCGGCATAAACTGCGGCGCGTGCGGGTACGCCGGATGTACCGGACTTGCTCAGGCGATATCCGGCGGCACCGCAAGCATATCCGATTGCCCCCTACTTAAAGATGAGGAACCCAACAGCCAAACCACGGCATTTATAGCCTGTAACGGGCACCTTTCCGTATCTCCGCCAAAGTTTGAATACCAGGGCGAAAAAAGTTGCCATGCGGCGGCGCTTATAGGCGGCGGCCACAAACAATGCATCTACGGCTGTTTAGGTAACGGAAGTTGTACACTGGCTTGTCCGGAAGATGCAATTAAGACAACGGACGGGATAGCTCGCATAAATTCCTCCCTATGCACATCCTGCGGTAAGTGCTTAAAGTCATGCCCAAGGAATTTGATAAAATTAATACACACCAAATCTACGGCCGTACGGTGCAGTGGCAATGACGATGCCAAAAAGACACGCACAATATGCAAATCAGGCTGCGTTGCGTGCAAGCTTTGCATTAAGGTTTGCAAGAATGGAGCCATAAATATCAAGAATAACCTTGCGGAAATTGACGAAAAATACTGCGAATCCTGCGGGCATTGCGAGGTAGCATGTCCATTTAACACCATCACAACTCTACCTATAGTTTAGTTATATTTCTACTTATGGTTTATTTTAACAACCAACGGTATCTTGAAACACTGTAAACTACGTGTTATACTGTTGTCATTAACTCAATAAAACCACTAAACCAAAAGGAGAAAACCATGACAAACTATTCAAGTAACAATGTAAGCATCGGTGTAAAAATCAACGCATTCCGAAAACAAAAAGGCATTACGCAGGAAGCATTAGCTGAGCATTTGGGTGTGTCTGCCCAAGCGGTATCTAAATGGGAAAATGACAACGCCTGCCCGGACATCGGTTTGCTTGTACCTATCGCAAAATTCTTCGGCGTACGCACAGATGACCTTTTAAACAATGATGTACAGGAGGTTATGCTTGTGCCGGAAGAAAGGCGCAAAAACATTGATGACATGGTATTGCGCGTTATAATAAACAGCCAGCAAGGCGACAAAGTTCGCCTAAACCTGCCGCTTGCGCTGATAAAAGCCGCCGGGCAAATGGGACTTGAAATGTCGCAGATAAGCGGCGGCAACGAGGCCATGAAAAGTATAGACTTTAACCAAATCATTACACTGATTGAAAAAGGCGTACTGGGGCGATTAGTGGATATAGAGTCCTCAGACGGCACAACTGTCGTCGTTATGGTGGAATAGGATGTGGGTGATAATTAAGCGGCAGAATAAGCGAAACATACGCTTGCCCATACCCATCATGCTTGCAACTAGCCGCATCGGCGCACGGATAATACATAGGCAGATAGCGATAAACGGTGAAAACGCCATGTCGCTGGACGAACTGCGCCGTGCGCTCCGGAATCTAAGGAAGACCCTGCGTCGGCACAAGGGCTTAGAAATCGTGAACGCCCAGTCGGCGGCAGGCGAAGGTATTGTCGTTCGGCTGTAAAAAGGTAGACCCATAATTTTTGGGTCTACCTTATCCAATTTTAATGCTTACTCTTTTTCTTGACAGCAACCCAGACTTCTGAAACTTCATCGGGGTAATCGCCGTCCCCGCGAGGATAAACCTCCATCTGATATTCAGCCGGCTCGTATTCGGAGGCAGGAAAGTATTCCGAATAAATCTTTTTATAGATATCCTCATCAGCAGTGGATTTGCCATCACCAAAACTGAAACAGCGAAACTTAACCCATGTCCGGGCAGGTATATCCTTTACCAAAAACCCTTCCGGTACGGTTTCGCCTTCGTATGGGGTTGCAATATAATATATAAAGCTTTCACCGTCATACGACGACCCATCAGCAAATCCCATAGTTGAATCATAAAATCTCCCCTTGATACCGTGTTATTTTATTATCTTTTATTCCCTTAGCAAGTACCGCTTGTAAAATATCCTCTTTGCTGTCGGCAACCTCATTTGCCGGGAGGTCAAGCATTACATCCTCAACCTCTGCCGGGGTGTAGCGGAATTTTCCCGCAACCGCGCCATGAAACTCGCCGTCAATCAATAAATACCATAGAGTATCAGGATATGGGTGTGAATATCGCTCCTTCAACCAATGGTCGTTAGCTTTGACGAGCATATCATTTCGGTGCATGACAAATATAGACTTCGGCGGTTCGGCATTGTAGGTTTTGAGCAATGCAATATCATCAGGCAACACATAACCGTGGTCAGTTTCCGCAAGCAATTTTTCTTCGACAAGAGCGGCAATCGCCACCTTGATATCCTTGTCCGTCCATTTGTAGAAAGACTTCACCATCCTTTCATCAAAGCACACAAGCCGATATGCAAACCGCTTTATAATGATTTTTAAGGCTTCGTTCCGTGTATGCTTTTGCATATCCGCGTCGGGGAACATATCGGAAAATTTATGCCAACCCCTGTCCCATTCGCCGTCGTACTGGTCCTCATAAATTAAGAACGCTTCTTGTAAACGGTGTAGAGCAGGCGTAATTTCCTTAACCAACATACCTGTTTCTTCCTTCATCTGTTGTATGGTCAACGGTTCACGCTCAATCAATTCCAAAAGAGTTGTATGGCGAAACGTGGGTTTGGTTAAGGGCTTGGTAAAAGCGGCGGCGAACAATTCCAAATCCTCCGGCACTATCCAGCCGAGATTTCCACCCGCAAATCGCCCTTTGATTAAGCCATGTCTTAATTGGCGTTTGCGGTTGTATCCAATATCATCAAAGTCCGCGCGGAACGACAAGGATGGCGGGTCGCCAAAGCCATGCCAATAAACATTCAACCCTGGTTGCGAATCAACGTACAGTGCATTGTATTCGTCCTCGTTTGCCTTACGGGTTAAGAATTGCCGCTCCATGCGGAGGGCGGTTATTTTATCGTTCATGGCGTTGTCCTCCGTTATAAAATATAAACATTATTTCCGTCCGGGTCTTTTAATTCCATCTTTTCGCCACCCCACGGAGTGATAAACGGCGGCGGAATCTCATACCCTTTTTGCGTAATTTCGGTGTACGTTTTCTGATGGTCGTCACACTCAAAAACCAAACAAACCGCTCCATCTGTGTGCTTACCCCATTTGTTTTCATCCCAAATCCGAATGAGCGGAGCATCCTTGATGTAGCCCAAGAACACGCCGTCGTAATTCGGATCATCTTCTATTACGGGGATTCCAAGAATATCACGGTAAAATTCAACCAACCGTTTCGGATTTTTAGATGTGATGTTCATGCCTTTGAAATTCTTAATCATTGCTTTTTCCTCTCGCAGGGCAATTATTGCCAAGTTGACCATTCCAACCACCATTTTTTATCTTTGGCGTTATAATATTCATCATCTATGCACTTGAATTTTTGTGCGGTTATGTGTCTTCTGTTAGATTTATGGTGAATATTGAATACCGCTTAAGCGTCGTATGTATTTATATGGCAATATAATTAAGTGTCACCCCACCCATAATAATACCTTACAACACTCTCGTCATACCAATATAACCTCCGCATTATCCACCGCTCCCACAAGCATAACAGGCAGCTCCACCAAACGTTTCTCCATATTCTCTATGACGGATTTTTTGGGCTTAAGCTCCGGGTGCTTCGGCACAAACACTGTACAACAGTCGGCGTGCGGGCGCACGGAAATATCGTATGTACCAATCTTCCTTGCCGTCTCCAAAATCTCTAACTTATCCATTGCCGCAAGCGGGCGCAGAACGGGCAAACCCGCCGCCGAATCCGTCGCGGCGAGAGCATGCATGGTTTGGCTGGCAACCTGACCCACACTGTCTCCTGTTATAAGGGCTTGCGCGTTTTCTTTCTCTGCAACAATATTCGCCGCCGTAAGCATCGCCCTTTTTAGGAACAGCGTGAGTTTAACTTCCGGCACTTTGCCATTTAGATAAAGCATCGCCTCCGTAAGGTTTACCACATATAGCTTAATACCGCCGGTGTAGAAGGACAGGCGTTTCGCCAAGTCCACCGCCTTTTCCTTCGCAAGCTCCGAAGTATATGGCGGGCTATGGAAATACACGCACACAAGCTCCACGCCGCGCCGCGCCATATTGTACCCCGCAACGGGACTGTCAAACCCGCCAGAGAGCAGGAGCGCCGCTTTACCGCCGCTACCCGCGGGCAAGCCACCCGGCCCCTTTATCGCCTGGTTGATATAGATATAAACCTTTTTGCGTATTTCCACTGTTATCTTAACGTCCGGGGCTATCATCTTAACGGCAAGCTCAGGCATATTCTCCAGCAAATGTGCTCCAACCTGCGCACTTATTTCCTGCGAATTCAACGGAAATTTCTTATCCGCGCGGGAAGCTTCAACTTTAAATGTACCCCCGGGTATAGCGGCATCTTTCATTAGCGCAAGCGACAGCTCTTTTATATGCTCAAAATCCGAATTATCCGTAATTACACAGGGGCAAACATATGTAATACCGAAAATATGCGAGATATCATCCGCAACTTTTTTGGTATCCTTAATCACGCCGCCATCTACAGCCTCCACATACACGCGGCCTTGATCCTTCCTCACCCGCGTAACGTCGGCCAACCCCATGTCTGCCAATCGGCTCATTATATTGTTTGCAAGTATTGTCTCATGCAGCCGCCGGTTGCCGCCGCGCAGTGCAATTTCGCCATATTTTATTAAAATGCCGTTATACATCTATCTCTGCACCTTTTTATAGATTTCTTCCAATACCATTATCACTTCCCGCGCCTCATGCTCCGTACTATACCTGCTGGCGCTGAATCTTACGGATGATTCCGCCCGCGCCACACCCAAACCATACGCATACACCACATTCTCTGCGGCGCGTTTTTTGCTGCCCGTACTGCACGCCGCGCCGGGTGACACGCACACGCCGCGTTCATCCAGGGCGTTTTGCATAACTTCGGCGTTTATGCCAGGAAAGCTGATGTTTACAACGTACGGTGACGTATTTTCACCGTTTATAACCGCGCATGGTATTATTGATGGTACCTCAACCAAAATATTACGTATTATTTGGACATGTCTCAGATTTTGTTCAAGCCCTTCCGAAGCCTCTCGCGCGGCCTCGCCAAAGGCACAGATACCCGCCAAATTCTCCGTTCCAGACCTCAGCCTGCCTTCCTGCCCTCCACCGTATAGCATTGGACGCAACCGCCCCTGCAGCTCACGGCGCACGTACAGTGCGCCACAACCGCCGATACCGTGTATTTTATGGGATGAAACGGTAACCATGTCCACTTCGCCGGCTAGCTTATGCAAGTCATGCTTGCCAAATCCCTGCACGGCGTCAACGTGGAAAACTATATCCTTCCGAACATTCTTTACGGCCTTAGAAAGAGCCTGAATGTCGGAAATAACGCCTGTTTCGTGGTTTACGTGCATAAGGCTTACAAATGCCGTGTCGCCGGTTATGTTGCGGGCAAGGTCGTCTGGGCAGATATAACCGTTCTGGCGAGGCTTTATGTATGAAACAGCTACCCCCGCACCCTCCAAAGCCTTACAGCAAGACAAAACGGACGGATGCTCGGCGGTTGATGTTATAACATGCATCCCCGGACGCTTAACGATACCAAAAAAAGCCAGCGCATTGGCTTCCGTACCGCCGGACGTAAAAAATACCGTATCAGCGGATACACCCAACAACTCCGCCACGCCGCTCCGAGCTTCCACAAGCTTTTTAGCAGCCTTTCGCCCAGCTATATGCCCAGCTGACGGGTTGCCGTAACCACCGTTAATTATTTCCATAGCCGCCGCCTTGGCTCGTTCTGAAGGCATTGTCGTCGCGGCATTGTCAAAATATATCATATTTTTATTATACTGTATTTAACCGCCGCAGTCAAGCATTATACTAATCGGCAATTACTTATCACAGCAAGAAACCCGAAAAATTATTCGAGACCTTACCGTCATTCATATGTTATAATCATTGATACAGAGGAATTACCTTGAAATAATTATGAGTAGAGCATTTCCGCAAGTAAAATCAAGATATAACTTTTCAGATACCATATAATAATTTCAGAGTGGTCGAAACGAGGTGAACAGTCAAATGTACAAGTGGCACAAACAGATACAAATAATCGTTGACGAGATTGACGAGTGCATAAAACGCCATAACGGTGAGGTATTAACGCTACAATTTCTTTCTCGAAAATTGGGATATTCTGAATTTCATACTACGAGAAAATTCAAGGAAATATCGGGTATGCAGTTTAGAGATTATTTACGTCTTAGGAAATTGGCTTTCGCGTTGAAGGAGGTGCGCGATAATAAAAAGAGCATTTTGGACATAGCTTTTGATTATGGTTTTTCATCACACGAAGCCTTTACACGGTCGTTCAAAGCAACATATGGTATTGCACCAAGAGAATACCGTAAAAAGCCTGTGCCTGTTGTACTTCGTACAAAACTCAACCCTTTTGACCGCTACTTTTTAGGAATTGGAGAGATTGGAATGGTAAAATCAACAGAGGATGTTAAAGTTTATTTTGTAACTATTCCCGCTCACAAGTTTTTATACATCAAAAACAATGAAAGTAATGGGTATTGGGATTTTTGGAAAAAAGAGGAAACCATTCATGGGCAAGATTACTGCAACAAAATATGCGGTCTGCTCGACAGCATCAGTAGCAAACTTGACGATGAAGGTACCGGTGAAATTAACAGCGGTGGCGGCCAGATAATGGCGTATATTAACGACCCAAACGGTAAAAAATTTGATTGCTACCCTGTTGCTCGCATTGAATGTTACGGCGTTCGTCTTGCATCTGATTATATAGGCGAAACGCCGCCAAAGATGCTATTAGTGGATGTTCCCGAAGCTGAATATATTGTTTTTGAACATGAGCCGTTCGATTATGAGCAGGCGAATTGTAGTGTTGAAGAAAAAGTTAACACAGCAATAGCAAATTTTGATTTTACGGATACCGAATATTGCTTTGATGATACACTCGGTAGAATAACTTACTTTTACCATGACCCTGTGCGATTTTGGAAATATATAAGACCTGTACGAAAGCAATAATGGCAAGGTATAGTTGCCGGCAAACTGGGTTGCTCTCTCAAAAACAAAAGAGCAGCCCCGCGTTTTATTCAGCTGTTTATAATTTGAGGGCTTCTCTTCTGCAAAGTATTATTGTTCGGATAGCAATTTTGCTTATTACGTTCCGCAAAAGGTTTTGTAATCTGTTTGATTTTTAAGAGGAAAGTTTAAAAATGACGAAGTTGCGTAAGGGTTACGCACCGCATCCAGCAGCGCATTGAACGGCGCAAAATCGCCATGTTCGGCGGCGGCAAGTGCCTCCTCCACGTAATTATTGCGTGGTACGAACGCCGCGCCTTTTTCGCGGTAAAGCCGCGCCAGCGTATTTCCAAACCTGTCCCAATACGCCTCAAAAACGCCGTCAACAACCTGTTTAGCGTTACCTATACTGGAAGGGATAAGCGGCCGCATGGATTCAGCAAGCCGCGCCAAGTTCCACGCACCTATCGCTGGCTGTTTGCCATACGCATACCTACCGGCAGTATCTATGGAACTGTACACGGTATCCAAGCCATATGAGTCCATAAACGCGCACGGGCCGTAATCTATCGTTTCGCCGCAGATGGACACGTTGTCGGTGTTCATCACCCCGTGGATAAAGCCGCGGTGGATCCAATTGGCGATAAGTTCCGCCTGCCTTTCGGCCACGGCGCGGAGAAATCCGATGTAATCACCCTCTAAATCAGGATAATGCCGCCTAATCGCATAATCCGCCAATGCACGCAGTTCGTCTTCATCGGCATAGGCCGCCGCGAAATTGAACGTACCTACACGGATATGGCTTGCAGCTATTCTAGTCAAAACTGCGCCTTTCATAGGTTTTTGGCGCATCACCGTTTCACCCGTCATAACCACGGCAAGGGTACGCGTTGTTGGTATGCCGAGATAAAACATAACCTCGCTGAACAAAAACTCCCTAAGCATAGGAGCAAGAGCCGCCCGCCCATCGCCCCCGCGGGAGTATGGCGTAATGCCAGAACCTTTCAGCTGGATGTCGACGATTTTACCGTTTGGGCATATATGCTCGCCAAGAAGCACTGCGCGCCCGTCGCCAAGCATGGTAAAATGGCCAAACTGGTAGCCGGCGTACGCCTGCGCAATCGGGTCTGCACCCGGCGGGACTGTCGCACCGGCAAAGATGTCGGGGCGTTTAAACAGAGCATCCGCATCCAGGCCGAGTTCCTCTGCAAGTGTGTGGTTAAACACCGCAAATTTCGGCTTTGTTACGTTTATGTTAGGTACTTGTTTAGTGTAAAAGATGTTGGATAGAGATGTGTACGTGTTTTGGAAGTTGATACCGAAGTTGTTCATGTTATCCCCCTTAATTTATATTTATTTTGCTTAAGGAGGATTGTTTTTATTCTAGTTTTATCGGATTTACGCAAACATTTATAAATAAGTGTCCAAACATTGTCGTTTGATATAAACCTTCGACAATTTCCATTTGTCTACCTCTAGCATTAAACGTTTTAATTAAATCTTTTATATAAGGATGCTGTTTCAGCGGCTCATATACAGATTTATGTACTGTAGCTACGCTTTTAGTAATAATCCCTAATCGTTTTATGTTTTCTATGTAATTATTAATAGCATGATAAGGATACTCACATTTAGCAATTTCACCTATATCGGAAAAATTACTATCAAATACTTTACTATTGATGTTTTTATTTACACGATAAATTTCAATTATAGGAAATATACTATCCATAACCTTTAAAATTTTAGCTTCATCTGGACAAAGTTGCTTAATTATCTCAACATAACTCGGATGCACATCATTCCGTGTATCTTTGTACATTGATTTCGCTAAAAGTTTTGCAAACATACTCCTCAATTCGTCGCTGTCCATACAATAACTTGCCGCCAATAATGTAGGAGCCGCTACGTATGTTTCCGGCGGGCTGATTTTTTTGGGATTAACTTTTTCTAGTTCCTCTGCAAGCATGGCTTCTATTACGGCCAAATTATATTCTTTATCAATAATCCATTTTTCAACCGGCAACAAGGCTGCCTTTATTGCTCTGGGGATTAACCCCAGCAAGTTCACCGTCGGCCTCGCAACTGGCTGCACGGCATCTTTATATAAATCATCCCCAACTTTGTCGATAACTTTTTCGATAATTTTGTTCTCCAGCTTTTCCATACAAACAACACCTTTCGTTATCAATTTTTTAAGTTCTTGTTATAGCATCTAGTCTCTAATCTCTAATCCCTAACTCACAACCACCGGCGCGTTTGAGCTCTCCAGAAGCATCGTTACCTTCCTCGGCGCGATATCGAAGTTTGCGCTCTGCACCTCGGCGGTAGACGCACCGCGGCTTATGTACGAAACCCCCGTCAGCCCGATGCGCACGTCACTGAGCGCCGCCGTCGCGCTGATATGGTAGCCCACGTCCACCGACGATGGCAAAACAAGGTTCAGCTTGCCGTTGTTGGCCTCAACGCCCCAGGTGTAATTACGGTAATTGGAAAACTGCGCCATCTGCAGGTTTATGCCGAAGTTTATCGCCGTCATCTTCATCTGCGCCGCATCCACGTTCACTGCGTTTATCGCGCCGTTAAAATTGTCCACGGCGGCGCGGTCGGCGGATATGTTGCTGAGGCGCATCGTGCCGTTTATCGTTTCCGCAAGCAGGTTTTCAGTTTTTACGTCTGTAATCTCGACGTCGCCGCCTTGGCTCTCCACGCGCAGTTCACTTACCTCAAGCTGGGCCAGCACTATCGTCGCGCCATCATTTGATAGCCGCACGGACGAAAACATATACGCCGGGATATACGCATCCACTGAAACACTATCAATCTCGCTATCGTCATAGCTTAAATAATACTTGTTGCCAAGCACGGCAAGCTCCGGCACGCTGTTGCCGCGCCTCTGCGTGTATGATACCGTGGCCGTGATCTTGTCACCGTTATAACCTTTTATGTGCATATCACCGTGCAAACCGTCCAGAATAAGTTCGCTGCCCGGTACTGCCACGGTTTGGGTTATTTTTATCTCTGACCGCAGTTTTCGTGTAGTTGGCTTATCTGCAAGTATCCTTGGCGTTGCCGCTTTAGGTTGTTGTGCAGGCATTTTAGACAAAAACGGCATGTCTTTCTCTACAACCGGCTTAGCCGCCTTGCCGCTCGCACGCGTAATGGCATTACCCGTTTTTTCTACAACAGCCTCAGCGACGCGCTGTAATTTGCGTTCCATTTTTTCAAATAATGTTTCCATTTTATGGGAAATATCTTCCGATGTACTTCCGCCTTTTGCCTGCGTGACGGCAGGTTGGGCATCCGGCTTGCCCATGCGCCTAAGCGGTTTTGGCGGCTCCGGCCTCTCACCGTTATGCGCAAATGACGTAAACCCGGCAGAGGCGGGATACCCCAGGCTGGGTACAGGCCCAATATCAAGCGTTTCCATATCAGGCGGTTCAATGGTAAGCTCTATAACCGGCGTCACGGCGGCCTCCTTCCCAACCTCATTAAGCATTTTTTCCGCATCACCGGCCGAAATGCGGCCTTCTTCCAACATTTTAAGTATCTTCATTTTTTCGCTGATCATATTGTATCTCCTATAAAAGTTCAAACTTATGTAAATATTATCGTACCATAAAAAAATGATTTTGTCTAGGCATACTATCTTTGTAAATTTATTGCAAAATTTGTCTTGTACGTCCAAACATATTTATGCTATAATACTTAATAAATTTTACGACATAAAGCAAGAGGAGAAAACAAATGAAAACATCAAACCTTAACAATCTTACAAAGCGCGTAATTGCGGTATTTTTGACGATTGCGCTTGTTGCCGCTGTTTTACCGGCACGTCTGCACGCAAGCCCCGTGGATATTACCGACGATTTCACCTGCCTGGATTTCCGTGCGGCTGTAAGGGAACTGCTTGGAAAAGGATCGGCGGACGCTATTTATAATGTGGACGTTGCATGGGTTGGTTTTTTAGATGTATCCGGAACTTGGTATGAGCCTGGCAACATTACAAGCCTTGCCGGGATAGAGCATTTTACGAATTTAATTGTTCTAACTGCTGCACATAATAACATTACATCACTTGATTTGTCTAATAATTCAGCTTTAGAGTGGCTTGGCGTAGGTAATAACAACATTACAACACTTAATTTGTCTAACAATCCAGCATTACACTCTCTTAGTATATGGGATAACAACCTTACAACACTTGATCTGTCTAACAATCTCGTGTTACAATTTCTTGACGTAGGAAATAACAACTTTATAACACTTGATTTGTCTAATACTCTCACATTACGATTTCTTAACGTACGGAATAATAATTTTACAACAATTAATCTGTCTAATAATCTCGCGTTACAATCTCTTGTTGTCGATAGTAATAACCTTACAACACTTGATTTGTCTAACAATCCCATATTACAATCTCTTTTCGTAGAGAATAACAGCCTTACAACACTTGACTTGTCTAACAATCCCATGTTACAATCTCTTTTCGTAGATAATAACAACTTTACATCACTTGATTTGTTTAACAATTCAAAATTACAATCTCTTCATGTATGGAATAACAACCTTATAACAGTTGATCTGTCTAACAACCCTGCTTTAGAATGGCTTAGCTTAGGGGATAACAACCTTACATCTCTCGATTTGTCTAACAATCCCGCGTTACAATTTCTTTTCGCAGAGAATAACAACCTTACATCACTTGATATATCCAACAATCCGGCATTAGAGTGGCTTACTGTATGGGATAACTACCTTCCAAACATTGACGCTGTTGTCGGCTGGCGAGATATCCCGGCATTAGTAGTAGACTATAACTTCCATTTCGAGTTTCAGCGCACCCCCGCAACCCACGCCACCGTAAGGTTCTTCACAAACTATGGCGAAACATTCCTCGACGGCACGCCGCATTTTATCCCTCGTGTTGTTGAGCTTGATACTGCCGTAGGTGCGGATATCCCCACACTTCTTCGCCAAGACTTTGTTTTTACAGGTTGGAACACAGAAGCTGACGGCACGGGATATGATTTTACTGACTTATCTGTGGTTAACGCAAACATAGATCTTTTTGCTAAGTGGATGCCTGTATGGGTGTTTTTCCCGGCAGAAGATTATTATGAGCATTACAGATTTATGCCGGCAGCCCCGGCACCAACACCGGAAACAACACCAGACCCGGTTACACCCGAACCGGAAGTTGGTGAAGAAGTTACATACACAACCTCATTTGTCTCAGAATTTGATGATGTTAGCGAAGACGATTGGTTCTACCGTTACGTTAAAACAGTTGTGCAAAACGGCTTGTTTCATGGCGCGGATGAGCGTGTTTTTAGCCCGACAGAAGGCATGACCCGTGCAATGTTTGTACAAGTATTAGCAAACCTGGCAAATGTTGATTTTTACGAAGATTTTGCATACGCAGGTTTTGCCGATGTTGACGCAGATGCGTGGTACGCTAACGTCGTAAACTGGGCGGCATACACCGGCATCGACACAGGCCGCCACGGCACAAACTTGTTTGAGCCAAGTGTTTACATCACATGGCATGAGATCTCTGCGGTTTTGTTCAACTTTTTCAATATCCAGCGTATAGCCTTTGACACAACCAGCATTGAGCTGGACGAATATACAGACGATATGGCCGGCACCGTTTTCCGCACACTATTCGCGATGCAGGCCGCAAACATCACGCGCGTATACCCAAACGGCACGGTCGACGCGGCCAATACGGCCACCCGCGCGCTGGTTGCGGAAGTATTTGCATTCATCCTTCAAGCAATCCAAAATTAACACAGCATTTATTCACTTCCAAAAACCCGGTGGTTGATACTCCCAGCACCGGGTTTTTCAATTCATTTGTTATATTTCCTTATATCCCGCCGTATAATTGTACAAACTACAATTTTTACGGAGGGTTCATGCAACAAAGAATTTCTAAACTTGTACTAAAGCTGATGTTTTTAGCCGTAACCTTGGCGATCTTCGGTATATTTGCCGCGTGCCGCGGCGGCGCGGCAGCGGAGCGTGATGTGTTCGAACGCATCCAAAACGCCCTGCTGTCGATGACGAGCTACCAAGCGGACGCTACGGTTACATACATATCCAACAGATCCCAACATACGTACCATGTACGCCAGATGGCACGCTCCAGCGGCGAATACCGCATCGAGGTCACAGGACCGGAGCGCGTGGCCGGCAACATCACCATCAACGACAACCGCAACATCGTGCAGTTTAACACCCGCGCCGAAGGGCATTACGCCGTACTTAATCAGGAATCGCCGGAACGGCTAGAGCTTTTCGTAACCTCCTTTATCCGTAATTACCTACAGTCGCAGGAAGTAACGGTCAGCGTCGCGTCTATCGACAATAGCCTCGTTACCGTACTGGAAGCCAACATTCCCGGCGAACACCCATACATGCGTACCAGCCGCCTCTCCGTCTCCAACGAATCGCTTAAACCCGTACGGCTTGAAATTTTCGACGCAGACGGGGCATTGCGCGTAAGCGTAGAGTTCTCTAATTTCGAGTACAACGTAAACTTCGATGACAGGCTGTTCCGTGTCCAATAGAAAAAATATTCCAAGTAAAGTATACAATACAAGAAAGAAGTGAATACTATGTAAAAGAACAGAAATGTGAGATCTTGTGATAAATAGCAAAAACGCAATAGTAAATACGCATTCGTTCAAGCCACCTTTGCGTTTTAATGAATTACCACAAGCTCCCGGTTAAAGAGGTGTTTTAATGTTAATACGGCGAGGTGATATATTTTACGCCGACCTAAGCCCTGTTGTAGGCTCTGAGCAGGGTGGCGTTCGCCCGGTGCTTATCGTGCAGAACGACACAGGCAACAGGTACAGCCCCACGATTATTTGCGCTGCCATTACATCACAGATAAACAAGGCAAAACTGCCGACACATATAGAGATAGACTCCAACGACTACACCCTTGTGCGGGATTCCGTAGTGCTTTTGGAACAAGTTCGCACAGTAGACAAAAAACGCCTGAAGGAAAAAATCTGCCGACTGGACGAGGAAGTTATGGAGAAGGTAGATAGGGCGTTATTGGTTAGTTTTGGGTTGAATCAATAATATATATTAATACATAAAACCGCATAGGTGTGCAGTTTACAGCCGGCGGTTTTATTGTTTCTAAAAATTATTCTCTGAGCTATAAAATATTTACTTAAAGCGAGGCAATCAATTCACGCCTTGCTTTTTATTTTGCATACTATGTATAAATTTTTCCTCCGCCGCCATACTAAGTCCGTACCTAACTATACGAGAGGAGCAGAAAAATGTCCAATTTTAACCAAATGGAGCTTAGCTCTATCCGCGAGGTCGTTAGCTGCCATATAGCCACGTCGAACAAGCTGGCAAGCTACGCCAACCAGTGCAGCGACCCGCACATCAAGCAAATGTTCCAGCAAGCCGCCGGCGAAGCGCAAAAAAGCGCACAGAAATTAACGCAGATGCTGCAATAATAGGAGGATTAGGAAATGCACGAAAAAGATATGGTATTTGACGTTTTAAGCGGAACGAAGGCAAGCCTTGCCTCCTACGCTAAGGTTATTACGGAATGCGACAACTCCCAGCTTCGCCAAACCTTTCAGCAAATGCGCGACGGCGATGAGAAATTTCAATACGATTTGTACAAAATAGCCGCATCTAAGGGGTATTACCACCCCGCGCCGCCGGCAAACGGTCAGGATATAAGCTGTCTAAAAAATACGCTCCAAGAAAGCGGACGTTGGAGCTAACCTTTCAAAATAATTAAAACCCCCTTTTTTACGAAATTTGGGGGTTTTGTTATGTCTATAAAAAAATGATTGCAAAACTGTTACGTTTATGTTACAATGTAACACGAGGTGATTGTTTTGATAAATAAGATAATATTATACACAGCAATACTATTGGCGGTTTTAATGGTTTCCGCCGCACTTCCAAGCAGCCTATACGCCAGCAGCGATGCACACACAAGCATACCCCAATATATGGACGTTATACTGCCAGACGGCACAATAATCATTATACCTTCGGAATACCGTTTCATGCCGCACGCAATCTTGGTACAGCTGTTCGGGCATACGCGCCTCGTTACGCCGCCCACTTTGCTGCCGCACACAGCTGCCGCCTACATCCCCAACGACCCCGTTCCCCATTTTTCGCTTATAAACGCATACGGCAGCATCATCCCGGCGCATTATATATCTATGGAAACGTACTTCCCCTTTGGTTTTGACGATAACTACATCTTCGTAGATGGAAAACCCTTTGCGTTCTCTTATACATTCCTTGCGTCCACCACAGGTTATTGCCCATGTGTCAGGTGTACAGGTATTTGGTCGGCGGAGCATCCATCCCGGATTGGCACAAACTTCGTACAGCGCACTTCGTCCGGCCTTCTCGCGCAACTTGGCGTTGTGGCGGTGGATAGAACTAGGATCCCCCTTGGCACTCTTTTATTTATAGAAGGCTACGGCTTTGCGGTTGCGGGCGACATAGGCAGTGCCGTGCGCGGCAACGTGGTGGACCTCTTCTTCGAAACGCATGAAAGAGCTTTAGCGCATGGCCGCCGCAACCGCAATGTTTTTATCCTATATGACCAAACCATAGACCTCGGCATTGATTGGTCGAGGTAATAACACACCTTAAAAATACGCCAATTTATTCTCCCCTCATTATCCTCTCAATAACCGGCACAATATCGTTAGACGGGATGCTGTACCCCACGCCCTCAACAGGGCGTTCCTCCGTACCGCGCGCTCCCCTCGCCGTATTCATGCCTATCACTTCGCCGGTAAGGGCAACTAACGGCCCCCCACTGTTGCCGTGGTTTATCGCACTGTTCGTCTGTATAACGTTTACGCGCATATCGTCTATTACGATAAACCGGTTTACAGCGGAGATTATCCCGTTGGTAGACGACAGCCCGTCACCCAACGCATTACCTATTGCGATCACAATATCACCGACCCTATAGTTATCCGAGTCGCCAAATGTTATAATATGCACTGGGCTGCCGGCCGCTTCGCCTACTGCAAGGTTAAACGTAGACTTTAAGACGCTTATAACCGCTATATCCCTGCTAGTATCGTATCCCATAATATGCGCAGTCACGTTCGCCCCGTTCCCCACAAGAACGTTGACTATGTCCGCACCTTGAACAACATGTGCGTTCGTAACTATATAAACGCGCGTGGGTGACTCGTAAAATACCATACCACTGCCCTGCCCTGCGCTTACGTACCGCCTGCCCGCGCCAGGTTCACCGCGCAAAGCCTGTATGCGCACCACCGCCGGTTGCACGGCCGCGATTATATCCGCGTATGAAAACATCATATCCCTATACATCCCGCCGAGATTACCCACGGGTACGGAAAAGTCCGAACGGATCGACGAATCGAACGTCATCCGCGGGATGATCACGTCCACTGCGACCCTGTACCCGATACCGATGCCAAACCCGGCAAGCGGCGCTGCGATTAACGCAAGTATGAATAAAACCGTCGTCGCACGGCGAAACCTGTCTATCACCGGCCTACCTGTATGCCCCATTTCTGTCAAATACGCCGAATAGTCATTTATCGCCCTTAAAGCCTCATCGGCGGTTTGTAGGTTGTTTTGATCTTCACTCATAATCTAAAAAGCCCTTTCTGCCTTACAATCTCATATAAAACAATACCAGCCGTTACAGACAAGTTAAGCGACCGCTTATTATTTATCATCGGAACGTAAACAGACGATTCGCCGTACTTTTCCAAAATAAATTGCGGTATACCCGTCGTCTCCTTGCCCAGCATGATAAAATCGTCCACCCCATACGCGGCGTCCGTATAATTATGTTCACCCGTAGTCTCAACTAACCATAACTTCGACTGCGGAAAGTTGTGCGCCATAAACCCTTCAAAATCGGCAAAGCAGTCATGCACGTATAACTCAATATCCGCCCAATAATCAAGCCCCGTGCGACGGATGTGCTTTTCGTCCATGGAAAACCCAAGCGGGCGGATAAGGTGCAGTGCCGTACCCGTGCAGACGCATGTGCGCCCTATCGCGCCCGTGTTGTGCGGTATCTCCGGCTCATACAGTACAATGTGCATTAACTAAATTACCTTTCTTCAAAACTCCATATAATTCAGTATAACACACAAAATAACAAATGTAAATCTAACGGAAATTTTCTTTCGTGCATTTCGTGTATTTCGTAGTTATCATAATTAGACTACGAAACGCATGAAAATACAAACCTTGACAATACCGAAAAGCTAATATATATTAATTTCAAATATACTAATAGCATAAATTTGTGCCTGATAATTGTGAAGCTTCGGAATATGGTATTTAAAATGTCATTAAAGTAATTATATAATATTTGCGATAATTTTTGTCGAGTATATTGCTAACAGGTTTTGTATAATGAGTTTCGAGGAGATGCACAATGGCAAACAAAGACCCGATACGGGTGGTTTTGGAGTATATAGACGAAAACTTGGATGAGTATCTATCCGTTGGCAGGTTATCTGAAATAGCAAACTATTCCGTACCGCAATTATTTCGGCTGTTTATGGCAGATATGGATATTACGCCAATTAAATATGTTCTTAGGCGTAGGCTTTATTGCGCCGCCAAAGAGCTGGTCTGTAGCGATTTGAAAATCGTTGATATCGCATATTCGTTCAGGTTCGAGTCGCACGATTCGTTTTGCCGCGCATTTAAGCGGGTTTATGCCGTTTCGCCAAAAAAATTTCGGCTAGAAGCTAAAAGGTTGAATGGTTTTTACAGAAGTCTTTTTTGTGTGCCGGGATATAATGCGCCGAAATCCTTAATAAAACAAACAGAGGATATCGAAAACATGAAAACAGAACATGGAGTTATCCACCACGTAGACATTGTAACCGTTCCCGAAACATTACTTATTGGCGTTGAACGGTTAGTCGGAGGAGGGTCGTTTGATGCATTCAGCGAGATATACGACAGGATTTTCCGCACCGCGCCCAACCGCAAGTACCCAAACTCAGAAAATGCCACGCATGGCATTCCTAGAGTGCATCCGGATGGAGATAAATTGCTTTACTTTGTTGGTGTAGAAGTCACAAGCCTGGATAATGTTCCGAATGGAGCGGTAAGCTTTGTGCTGCCAGAGCAGTTATGTGCGGTTATCGGTTACGAGGGAGGCGTCGATTACGACGAAATCAACGACTACTTCCGCGACAAATGGATTGCGCAAAGCGGGTATAAACTTGACCCTCATAAAATAGACCCTAATTTTCCCGTTGATTACGCATTTAAGACTTATGCGCCGTTATGGGAATATTATTCGCCAAATAAGGATTGTCCTGTTTACGAAGAGCGAATTTACTTACCCATAACGCATACTGTCGGAGGTTAAGATGCTTGAAACGAAAAAGCCCCCGACGCTTGAGACGGAACGCCTTGTTCTGCTGCCATGGCGATTGGAATATGCGGACGATATGTTGCTGTTCGCTTCCAACGAAAATGTAATTACCGCGGCGGAATGGAAGTTAGTTGATAACATTAAGAAGGCACAAAAAAAGATACAGGGATATCTTGATAAAAAATCCAATGAATGGGCAATAGCGTTAAAGGAAAATGGCGAAAACAAAATCATTGGCACAATCGGGATGCATAGGAATATATTCAATAATTACAGGGCGATCGGCATACAAGCAATCTCATCAAACGAGGACAAATTGATGATTGACTTTGGTTATTTAATTGCCGAAGAATATTGGGGAAAAGGCATAGCTACGGAAGCATCAAAAAAAATTATAAATTATGCTTTCATTGAATCAAAATGCGATGTAATGACAGTTTGGCACAGAGTTTCTAATCATCGCTCCAAACGTGTTATAGAAAAATGCAATTTCAAACTCCGGGGCATTTTCCCCAAACATAGCCCTGATGCGCCAAATTCAAAGGCCTGTTATTTTTTAATGCGGGACGACTATTTAAATCTTTATAATATAGAGGAATTACTTTGAAGTAGTATCAAAATTTAACTTGTTAAAATTTTGGTGCTACTTCAAAGTAGAGCTGGGCATCGCGCAAGCGTCCCAGCTTGTTCGTAGAATAGTTACGTATGTAATTATTCTACGAACATTCCTCTATATAGGAGAATGTTTCCAAATTTAATGAGTATACAGCCACCAAAAGCCGGAAAAATATTTTTTCGGCTTTTTTAATTTTTCTCTTGACATTATCAGACTAATGTGATAGTCTAATAGTGCAGACTATTGCAATAGTACAAATATGAAGGGAACCACGTATGGACATAAAACTCTACGATTCCGAACTAAAGGTTATGGATGTGATATGGCGCGAAGGCGAAATATCCGCCAAAAATATTCGCGAGATTCTTGGTGGGGAAATTGGCTGGAACAAAAACACAACTTACACGGTGATAAAGAAATGCGTGGAAAAAGGCCTGGTTGAGCGAATCGAGCCGAACTTTGTTTGCCGTGCTTTGGTGAGCCGGGACGAGGTGCGCGCGTTTGAGCTGGATGAACTGATAAACCGCATGTACGACGGATCATCCGACATGCTTTTCGCCGCTCTCCTTGGCAGAAAAGATATCCCCGCGGAAACTATCGAGCGATTAAAGGAACTAATTGAAGGAGGCTTATAATGGCTTTTCTTCATGTAAGTATATCAAGTGGGATATTAATCGCCGTTATCTATCTCGTTCGGCACTTCAGTAGGCGGCGCATACCGCACACGGTTTTCACGCTTCTTTGGGGTGTTGTCTTGCTTAGGCTGCTTATGCCTTTTGAGATACCCGCGCCAACCAGCTTCTTCAACCTCTTCCAAAGCACGCTAGAACCCGCAGTTAATACGAACATCCAGAATCATTACGCCCAAATGGATATTACACAATCACTTGTTCATATGCCGACTGACGAGGAAATAATACGCCCAAATGTAAACTTTATTACGGAAGGCGCCGAATTCACCTACTATACAACATCGGCAAGTGTATCCATGCCCTCTACCTCCATACCAGCCACAACCTATATAACCACGCAATCCCGGTTATCTGCACAAAATACCTTATTGGCAATTTGGCTTGCGGGCATTTCCCTCGGAGTTATCCTATTTACGCGTGAATACGTAAAGTGGCGTAAGGTTTTTGCTGATTCTTTACCTATCCCACCATGCAATGAAACGATTACCCGCTGGCTTACCCATAACCATCTATCGTTTCGCAAAATCCGTATACGCACGTCCGATAAGGCAGCCACCCCGCTTACATACGGCGTATTGCGCCCCGTTATTTTACTGCCCAAAGCCACAGATCACACGGATTACACGGATCCTAAAACCCTTAGCCTAATTTTGACCCACGAGCTAGCCCATATAAAACGGTTTGACGCGCTAACGAAGATCGTCGCCGCCGCCGTACTGTGCCTGCATTGGTTCAATCCATTGGTGTGGCTGATGTACCTAACGCTTAACAAGGACATGGAGATGGCCGCGGACGAGGCCGTTATACAATTAAGCAACGATAGAATCGTGTATGCCCGCATGCTTATCCGCATGGCCGAAAGCAAGAACCGCCTTAGCTCAAACGCTGTATACAGCGGCTTTAGCAAATACCTTATCGAAGAAAGGATAAATTTGATTATGAAAACTAAAAAGATTTCGCGTATGCTTGTTGCGATTGTGCTTATTTTAACCTTTGCCGCAACAGCCGTGTTTGCAACCAGCGCAGAAATAGAAATCACGCCGGAACATACTCACGGAATACCCATAACCCGTATCAACCACGTTGCTTGGGAACCTGTGCCGGACGACGGGTTGATATCTTACGAAGATGCCGCATTGATAGGCTTAGATGCTGTCAACTCCGTTTGGGGCTACGATATGCTAAGTGATTATATATCCACCCGAGTTTATATGGCTCTCGAATACGAAGGTACGGCCATTGTAAATATGCCAATGTGGCCATTTTGGTTTAACGGCCCATGGCCTACGTATTTACAGGAGTTTAACAGCGATTTAAACACATTTGTGCGGATTGAGAATGATGATTTTTTTGCCCTGCACCGTTCTGTTAACGTAAATTCAAGGATTTCATTGGCTGCCCATCGTTCGTCTCCACCGTTATACTTACCAAACGAAACACAAGTTGAAAGAACACCTTTATCCCCGATAGAAATGCGGCTCCCCTACATTACCCGTGTTTGGCATGGCTTTATTTTTACAGAAAATGACGGCCAGATAACAGCCTTTGCGTTTGCCGTAAATGCGGAAACGGGTGAACTATTAAATGTAAAACGAGGGATTACGACGCCTTTTATGCAATTAGCAGTTGAATTCGGAAGACTGCATAACCATTATGGTACGCAATTTAGAACGGAGCGCATAGCACAGGGGCGTGAGTTTAATGAAAATATGGTACATTCTTTTGTCCTCGATCAGATTTGGGACTATGACATTACCGTAGAATACCGTAATTATGTGAATTCAATTACCAGCTATGTTGAAGATAATATTATTAGAAATCATAATACATTACCCGGCTATAATTTAAATATATTTGCGTTTAATAATCGGGCATGGCATAGAGCACTCGGCATAACCACATTTGGATCACTGCTTCTCAATTTGAGCGATGATTTTAATATTAAGATAGACCAGGTAATGGAGGCATTTGTCGAAACAAATCTCATAGAGGGTAATTTTACGCATATTATGACGCCGTTGTCGGTAAATTATAATGTGCCATCCGTTACAATATTGCTTATGTGCAGAAGTAGCGGCGTGATGGTTGAGGTTTCGTTCCTTCTCTTTGACCCTGGCCAACTGCTGCGCGTGGATATCGTGCGACCATAAAGCAACCGGCCACTACCTTTATAGAGGCCGCCATAACCAGTCATGGCGGTAATCTTAACATAAATATCACCCCGAACTTTACCTCCGGGGTGATATTTATTGTATAGAGGAATTACTTTAAAATTATTCTACGAACATTCCTCTGTATAGCTGTTCAACTTGAAAACGGTCTTTGTTTTCAAGTTGAACCTTACAGTAATTGCATCTTATCGAACCATTTTATGGTTTAGTGAGTATATCACGCAAATTTAGCTTGAAAAAACTTGTCCTATATTGTATAATAGCATTTGATAAATTTTAGGAGGTAACATTCAAATGAAAAAGTATGTCTACACCTTCGCAGAAGGCAACCTCAGTATGCGTAACCTTCTTGGCGGCAAAGGCGTTAACCTTTGCGATATGATCAACCTCGGCGTACCCGTCCCCCCCGGCTTTATCGTTTCTACGGAAACATGCGCCGACTATAACGCCGGCGGCAAAGCCTTAAGCGCCGACATGAAAGCGCAGATCGACAAATGCATGACCGTAGTTGAAGGGCAAATCGGCAAAAAGTTCGGCGACGAAGCAAACCCGCTTCTGGTCAGCGTTCGCTCCGGCGCGCGCGTATCCCTACCTGGCATGATGGACACGGTGCTTAACCTCGGGCTTAATGATGTTTCGGTTGAAGCCTTAGCCAAACTTACGAACAACCCACGCTTCGCCTACGATTCGTACCGCCGCTTTATCATGATGTTCGCCGACGTCGTTACCGGCGTGGACAAGCATTCCTTTGAGCATACACTTGAAGAGTTCAAAGTTAGCAAGGGTTATGTAAACGATACGGATCTTACTGCGGACGATTGGAAAGCTGTTTGCGAAATCTTCAAAGATATCTACAAAAAAGACCAAGGCGCGAGCTTCCCGCAAGACGCTAAGGAACAGCTATACGCAGCCGTAGGTGCGGTATTCAGATCCTGGGAAAACGAGAGAGCCATCTACTACCGCAAAATGAACGATATCCCGCATGAATGGGGTACGGCCGTTATCGTGCAATCCATGGTTTTCGGCAATATGGACGAAAACTCCGGTTCGGGCGTTATTTTCTCACGCAATGCCTCTACAGGCGAAAACAAAATCAACGGCGACTTTTTGATGAACGCGCAAGGCGAAGATGTTGTGGCCGGCATTCGCACACCGGAGCAGCTTGACAAACTTGCAACATTAAAACCGGAAATATATACCAAACTTGTGGATATCAACAATATGCTTGAAAAGCATTACAGAGATATGCAGGATATGGAAATTACAATTGAGCAGGACAAGCTGTATTTCCTTCAAACAAGATCCGGTAAACGCACGGCGCAATCCGCAGTTAAAATTGCCGTAGACATGGTAAACGAAGGCATGTGGTCTAAAGAGGACGCACTTGTAAATGTACCCGCGGCCGATATTGTACAATTGCTTCTTCCAACCTTTGACCCGGATGAATTAAAAACAGTAAAGCAAATCGGCAAAGGGCTTAACGCTTCGCCCGGCGCAGCATGTGGTAAAGTCGTTTTTAATACAGCAGAAGCAAAGGAAGCCGTCGCAAAAGGCGACAAAGTCATCCTCGTACGCCAAATGACAACAGCTGATGACCTTGAAGGTATGCACCTCTCTCAAGGTATCCTTACGGCAAAGGGTGGTATGCTTAGCCACGCCGCCGTTGTGGCCAAAGGTATGGGGCGCTGCTGTGTTTGCGGTTGTGAACAAATCAAGTTCAATGAAGAAGCCGGTTATTTCGAGCTTGGCGGCGTAAAAATCAAACGCGGCGACGTTATCTCTCTTGACGGTACAACAGGTATGATCTACGACAAGGAAATCAAAACTGTTGCTCCAAATCCATTTGAAAATAAAGACTTCGCAACGCTTATGACCTGGGCGGACGAAGTACGCACATTGACAGTTCGCACAAACGCAGACGCACCTAAGGACGCGCTTAAAGCCCTCGAGTTCGGCGCACAGGGCATCGGTCTCACACGTACGGAGCATATGTTCTTCGAGCCGGACAGAATCCCCAAAATGCGTAGCATGATCCTCGCTGACAGCGAAGAGGAGCGCCGCGCCGCGTTAAACGAGCTTCTCCCATTCCAAAGAGCCGACTTCAAAGGCATTTTTGAAGCTATGAAGGAACTTCCGGTTACCATCCGCCTCCTTGATCCACCGCTCCATGAGTTTATGCCGGAAAATGAAAATGATTTTAATGCAGTTGCCAAACTTACAGGCAAACCTGTAGATGAAATTAAGAAAAAAGCGGCCGCTTTACATGAAGAAAACCCAATGATGGGCCACCGCGGCTGCCGTCTCGCCGTCTCCTACCCAGAAATAGCGGAAATGCAGACACGCGCTATCATCGAAGCCGCTATCGCTGTTAAAAAAGAAAAGGGCTATAACATCATACCGGAAATTATGATTCCGCTGATTGTTGAAATCAAGGAGCTTCGTTTCGTAAAAGATATTATCGACAAAACCGCAAAGGCTTTAATTGCGGAATCCGGTATTTCTCTTGACTACATGGTCGGCACAATGATAGAGATCCCACGCGCCTGCCTCACGTCCGACGATATCGCAAAGGACGCAGAGTTCTTCTCATTCGGCACGAACGACCTTACACAGATGACATACGGTCTCTCACGCGATGATGCTGGTAAAATCCTTGAGGACTACCAAGAACGCGGCATATTCGCGAACGACCCAACCGCAAAGCTTGACAGAACCGGCGTTGGCCAGCTTATGAAGATGTCTGTAGACAAAGGCCGTACAACGCGCCCCACAATCAAACTCGGCATCTGCGGTGAGCACGGCGGCGAACCGTCGTCTGTGGAATTCTGCCATATGATTGGGTTGGACTATGTCTCATGCTCACCCTACCGCGTACCGATCGCCAGATTAGCAGCTGCTCAAGCGGCGATAAGAAATAAATAGAGCGCACCGCTCGAGCGTCATTGCGGACTAGTGGGAGTTAGTCACTGCGTACGCTTCACCACGCAGTGGTTTACTTCCACTTGATCCGCAATCTCTTATATTGAGGTTATGATGTCACAAAAACCCTATATTATAGGTATATCAGGCGGCAGCGCAAGCGGCAAAACCACCTTCGCGGGTAAAGTTGCCAACGCACTAGCCGCCGGCTGCGGTGAAGAAAAAGTCGCTATTTTCCATATGGATAGCTATTTTAAGCCAAGGGAAGAGCGTCCTTTCGTTTCCGCGCCCGTTACGGGCAAAATGTATGTAGATGATAACCACCCGCTTACGGCGGATTTACCCAAACTTATACGGGATTTACACGTATCTATAAGTAGCGCGGAATACCTTTATATTATCGTTGAGGGCTTACTCGTACTGTATGATAAAGAAATCTACGATATGCTCGACTTAAAGCTCTTTGTTGACTGCCAGGCGGATGAACGCATCGTACGCCGCCTGCGCCGCAACATGGCGGAACGCGGCCTCAACTTTGACGAAATCGCCGAGGTTTACCTTGACATGGTACGTTATAGACACGATGAATATGTTGAAAATACCAAGTGGAAAGCGGATTTAATTATTAACGGCTCCAACTTTTCCAGTACGGGGTTTGATGCTGTACTTAGGCTTATTTCTTCTAATTTGTCGGAAGGCTAATTAATATGCATTATAAATTATTTTGTTTTGTCCAAAGGCTTTCAAAGCCGCACATTTCCACAAGATGCAGTTAATCGTCTACACGAAGAACATTTCCGTCGCGATAAGCATAACTTTGCATCCCATTAATACGAAAAAGTTTCAACATCCCGTGCGAAAGACTTGGATTAACCATGGCACTAGCCGCCCGTTGCGGCAGGGTAATATATTAAATATTTGGACGATGATGAATGATTGATTGGTTTATAATGCCCGTTGCGGGCGCACTTATTGGTTATGGCACAAATTGGATAGCCATAAAAATGCTTTTTCGCCCCCTGCGGGAGAAAAGGCTTTTTGGCAGGCGCGTTCCATTTACGCCTGGCCTTATTTCGAAAGAAAAGCCCCGCCTAGCGCGCAGTATCGGCAATTCCTTTGCCTCAAACGTCCTAACGGAAGGCGAGCTTACGAAGGCCGTCACATCCCCAGCCGTAATGGATAAATTTACGGCTCTTTTGGATAGGACTTTAACTGACCTTAAGCTAGGAAAGTTTGACGGTAAGATAGAAGAATTTTGCGAAGAAGCCGCCCGCCGGCTGATAGCCGCACTTAACGACGCATCAAGCCCCATTAATTCTGCGCTTTCTTCGCTTGGAGAAAGAATAAAAGATGCCGGGCTTTTAAACCGTTTACTTGAATCATTACGGGAAAATAACAACCTACTTTCAGACTACGCGCCGGATTTTTTTGCCGAACGCGCGATGGCCTGGTTTGCCGCAAAAATCCCTGTTTTTGCAGGTTCATTAAAAGATTTACCGGAAAAATACCCAGATATAGACGAAGCCATAAATAAACTTGTAAAAAAAATTGCTGAGGATAATCTTGGCCCGTTCCTAGGTATGTTCGTTAAAACTGACCAAATTTACGAAAAATTTAAAACCAGCGCGTTTAATTGGCTTTTGGATCCAGCAAACACGCAATTTTTGGCATACAAAATTTCCGCCTTTGCGGACACACAATTACGCAAAGAAGTTGGAGAAATTATTAACCAAATACCGGAAGATACATTGGACGGTATTATAAATAAAATTAACGAAAAAGCCGGCGAATTCAGTCTTTCTGGGTTACTTCACCGTATCGTCCCCAATCCGGAAAAGACATTTAAAAGCATTCTATCAAACATCCTCCACGCCCTTACCGATGGGCTTAATGACGAAAATTCAGGCAAGTTCCGCAACTTCTTATTAAACGCACTACAAGCGTTGGCGGCAAAGGGTGGCTCATTCATCGTTTCCGCCATTAAATTTGATGAACTTATTGAAAACAAGATAAACGCTTCCACACCTGAGGATACTGAAAAAATGGTAACAAGCGTCGTCAGCCGTGAGTTGCGTATGATAACGGCACTAGGTGGCATTTTGGGCTTTTTTATCGGCTTTACGCCCCTCATTATACAATCTATAACGGGATAATGAAGACATTTATATCACATAACGAAAAAGATACGGAAAAAATTGGTGAAGAGCTGGGCAGAATTTGTAACCCCGGTGATGTTTTTTGTTTGGATGGAAACTTAGGTGCGGGCAAAACCGTATTCGCACGAGGCTTTGCGCGTGGCCTTAACTATGACGGGCGCGTAACCAGCCCTACTTTTTGCATCGTGAACACCTATGAATCTACGGAAATGCGCCTACCCCTCCACCACTTTGACGCATACCGCCTCGATGCCCGAGAAATGCAGGACATCGGTTTTGACGAATACCTCTACGCCGGCGGTGTCTGCTTAATTGAATGGGGAGAAAAAATTTCCGAACTTTTGATAGATATACCCGTAACATTCGTTAAAATAATAATAGAGGGAGATACGCGAATTGTACGTATTATCAATTGATTCATCAGGGCTTACGGCCTCCGCGGCAATTATCTTCTTTGACGCCAACGGCGAAAAGGTTATTGCAGAAACAACCCTTAACGCGGGCTATACACATTCAACCACACTTATGCCGCTTATTGACGGCATTTTGCGTATTTCCGGCACTTCTCTCAGCAATATTGATTATATAGCCTGCGCATCCGGCCCCGGCTCTTTTACCGGCCTACGTATCGGCGCGGCCACAGCAATGGGCCTTGCCTCATCAATTAATATAAAAATGGTAAATGTTTCGGCATTAGATGCTTTGGCATACAATGTAATAAATCATAGCAACAATGAAGCTACGCAAATAGTCGTGCCCATCATGGATGCGCGACGCGGCGAGGTTTACTCCGCCATATACAAAAACACACTTAAATTAACACGCGTTACGGATTATCTTGCGGATAAAATTGAAAATATTATTAATATTGCAACAAGTATAAGACAAAAATTAGATGAAAACATTATTTTTACAGGCGACGGCGTTACCGTTCACCGCGAGCTGTTAGAGGCGCACGGCTTGGGTATCGCCACCCAGGTTTCGCTTCTGCAGCGCGCCGCAAGTGTTGGCATACTTGCGGTTGAAAAAATTAGGAATGACGAAACAATATCACCTGGAGAATTTAAGATAGAATACATCCGAGTTCCGCAAGCGGAACGGGAATTAAAATAAGCACTCGGCTTCTAATAGTAATCATTAACCAAACATAGCCGGCAGTTTGCTCGAAAGGACGAAATATGCTTGAAATAATCCCCATGTCACACGCTCACTTGGATGCCGTCTGTTCTATCGAAAACGAATGCTTTACAATCCCGTGGTCACGCCAATCGTTTGTGGATGATTTAGCTAAGGATAATTCTTCATATTTTGTTGCTGTTATAAACGGTGAAGTTGCAGGTTATGCGGGTATGTGGCATATCGTAAACGAAGGGCATATCACAAACGTCGCTGTGCGCCCCATCTATCAAAACATGGGTATCGGCAACGCTTTATTGTGCAAAATTATAGATACTGCAAAAACTCTAGAAATGGTTGGAATATTGTTAGAAGTACGCACCGGCAACTACGCCGCACAGAAGTTATACGCAAAAAACGGATTTATCCTGGAACGCATACGCAAAAACTACTACGCCGAAACAGGCGAGGACGCATTGATAATGTGGAAGGAATTAAATAATGGTTGAACTTAAATATACTGAACTAAAGAAAAAATGCAGCAAAAAACACTTGCCAATATCAAAGGTTACGGCCAAAACCACGGAAACAGATGCCGTTAAGAACCGGCTTATAGGCCAAGAGGTTGCAGCTGACGCATTAAAGCTTGGCCTCTCGATAAAAAGCAAAGGGTTTAACGTTTATATCTCCGGCCAGCACGGGTCCGGGCGCACGTCCCACGCCACCGCGTTTGCACAGGATATGGCAAAATCTATGCCCGCGCCGCCGGATTTATGCTATGTGCACAATTTTAAAAGTTCGCGCCATCCACGTCTTTTGACGCTTCCAAGCGGCACAGGATTAAGGCTTCAAGAAGATATGAACAGATTCATTGGCGAATGGATAGACGGTTTGCAAAAAGAATTTTCGTCCAAGGAGTTTGAAGCTGCCAAACATGAAATCGTCAAAATCTATATAGATAAACGCGAAGAGATCGTTAAAGAAATTAGCGATGAAGCAAAGGAACAAGGCTATGGCATGAAACTAAACGGCGCAAGCCTTTATTTTATGCCAATTATCGACGGCGAGATGCTGTCAGAGGAGCAGTACGACGCGTTGTCTTTAGAAGAACGCGACGAAATAAGCAAAAAGACCGAACTTATCCGTGAAAAGGCACGCGATGTAATGGGTACTATCCGTGACTACGGACGCTCTACCCAAACAGATGTTGAAGAGCTTGAAAAAAATCGCGCCGAAGTTATAATAAACGGGCTATTAACACCACTATACGATAAATATGCTAAAGAACCCGCCATTAAAGCCTTTCTAGATGATGTAAAAGAGGACGCGCTGGGCAATGTGTCCGACCATACGCAGAACGACAACGAGGACGACGAATATATGCGCGCGTACATGCCCATTATGGCAATGCTTGGTATGCGCGAAAAGACGGAGAATTACAACAAATACCGTGTAAACTGCCTTACGGAGCAACACGGAGGGTACGCACCTGTTATCGTTGAGTACAACCCGTCCTACGCAAGCCTCGTTGGCGAAATTGAATACGACAGTGAAAACGGAAGCCTAACAACTGATTTTATGATGATAAAGCCAGGCTTTTTACACAAAGCCAATGGCGGTTTCCTCATCCTCCAAGTTGGAGATTTATTAAAATCCGCCTCATCATGGGATGCGTTGACGAAATGCCTTCTCACCGGCAAGCACATGATAGAGCCAAACCGCGAATACCAAAGCGGTGTGGCGATGAGCGGCCTGCGCCCAGAAGCATGCGATATCGACGTAAAAGTTATCCTCGTCGGTTCATCTTACTATTTCCATTTGTTGAATGAATATGACGACGATTTTAGCAAGCTGTTTAAAATACACTCCGTCTTTGATTACGAAATGCCATATTCTGCAGAAAATATACGCGCTACGGCTACGTTTATCCAATCAGCCTGCAGTAAGCGCGATGTAGACATTGAGTCGGACGCTGTTCAAATCCTTATAGAGCACCTAAGCCGCGACGCGGAACGGCAGGATAAGTTAAGCACACGCCTTAGCCTGCTTACAGCCATCATTACGGAATCCGTCGTATACGCAAAAGAAGTCAAAATAATCACCGCCGATAGCGTACGGCTCGCCATTCATAACAAAGAGAAACGCGCATCGCTGTATGAGGAAAAGATCAGCGAAATGATATCAAATGACCTTATAATGATAGATACCGACGGCGAAAAGACCGCGCAAATCAACGGCCTGGCCGTATACGACATGAGCGAGCACGCCTTCGCAAAACCGTCGCGCATCACTGCCACAACGTACGTCGGCAAGTCCGGCATCGTAAATATCGAAAAGGAAGCGGAAATGAGCGGCTCCATCCACTCTAAGGGTGTGCAAGTTATCATCGGCTACCTGGGGCAGAAGTACGCACAAAACTTCCCGCTTTCGCTTTCCTGCCGCGTATGCTTTGAGCAGAGTTACGCCTCCATTGACGGTGATTCGGCTTCGGCTGCGGAGCTTTTAACGATCTTATCAAGCCTCGCCGACGCACCCATCCGCCAAGACTTAGCCATAACAGGCAGCATGAACCAACGTGGTGAGATCCAAGCCATCGGCGGCGTTACGTACAAAATCGAAGGATTCTTCGCCTTGTGCAACCAACGCGGGCTCACGGGTAGGCAGGGAGTTATTATACCTTATGTGAACAAGAACGACCTAACCCTTAAAAACGAAGTCATTGAGGCGGTAAAGGCCGGCAAATTCCACATCTACGCGGTAAAGCATATAGACGAGGCCATAGAGCTTGTTACGGGCATACCAGCCGGTACGCGCATCGGGCGCGACGGCGAGGCGGCAAGCACAAAGGACGAGGGTAAATACCCTGCAAACACTATACACGGCATGGTATACCGCAAGCTTAAGAAATTTTACCGCCGCGCAATTGGCGAATGATTACAAAACAAAAACACCTTGCAGATGAATTATTGCAAGGTGTTTTTGTAAACTTATAATATCAAACTATTGCCGCGTCTGCGCGAAAGCGGTAAACGCCTCAATAAATGCATCAAAATTCAAACCGAGGATAAAATCCACGATAGTATCAGCCGTAAACGGTTGTGAGTTGGCTCCATACAATCCGATACGGGACAGGCCAAATACTGCCCTCTCTATCATAAAGTACAGTTCGATATCATCGTTTACGAAAAGGATTTCACGCACTACATCGTCGCCGAGAATACCGGAACTTGCCTGGCGGTGATGAACCGTGTAGAATCCTTCAAGCCCTTCAATCGGTACGGTTCTGTGCATACGCCTGTGCATAGCCGTATTGTCCGCCCAAAGCGAAAACACCAAATCAAACGGCACGTTATCAGTTGCAAAAACAAATCTATCCGTTGGGACTTCCGGTAAATTATTATTCCAATAGAAAACAGGTATCATACTAACAAGACGTTCATTCATTTGGCATGGGGTACGAAGTTGCACAACCCGTAAAGTATAATCCCCAATTACCCGGATAATTTCCAGTTCAGGCATGTAATCGATAACTTCACCAACACCGAAATAAGAGCGGAACGGTATTAATGCCGGAAAAAACGAAAAAAACTCCTCATGCGGATTAACGTCCTCACCGGCCATCAAGCGATACATCATCGGCCTGAAATGAAAATGCATCAACGCCGTAATCAAAGAACTATTGTTTTCAATATCATACATTGCCATGTATTCAATAGGATGATAGTGTTCAATGCCAAATGGCCGCATTCCGGATGTGTGCGCATTTATGCTCATTGGTACTGAAATAATGAAAATAACTGCCATAAGGCAAGCTATTATCTTCTTAATCATAATTTACACTCCTTTAAAATTATTAAATCACATAAACATTATTATGTATTAAACTAATATTCTTCAGAAATATCTCTAGGCCAAACATTACAATCTATATTTGTACATCCGCATCTTGGGCAAATACCACTTCTACATCTAGGACATGCGAAATTTATCGGTTGGTTACACCTAACAAAACCACCGATTCCACTATAAATCCAATTACTGCACCAACCGCTAAAAGGAACTATACCATGTACACCATCTGTGCAACAAAAATAATGTTCACATTCGTAAATTGCTTCCTGTACATTCCCCTCTCCACTTTCCGCCGATAAATACACGGCTACAGGCAACGCCATCAGCAGTACAATAATAAACGTCGCAATTTGCTTGTTCAACTTCTTCATAATCATTTCTCCTTTCCCGATTTTGGGTGTTAAACAGTTATACAACTCATATCCATGCAAGCACAGTATTATGAGTTTCCAATGTAACCATACAATTATACATCATTTTATGATTTATGTCAAGAATATTATGCAATTAATATACACCAAAATTTTACGTATGTTTTGCAAACTCTATCGTACATTTACTATAATAATTGTTACCCCACATCCTTTTCCGTATTTTTGTAAAGTATCAACCCCAATAATCCGACGACAAAGAAAATTCCGCTCGTAAACGCTCCCTGCATGTTGTAAATACAAAGCGATAATAAGATAACCCCCAACATCAACGCTAATTTTAATATTATACATTTCATAAAATTACCCCGCTCGCATTTTATATAACATAATACGTAGGCGGGGTTTTATATGTGAATTGCGCTAATCCATATACTCCCAAAACATCTCCACGCACATACGCTGCGCGTCAGCGTTGTAAAGGCATTGTATAAACTCACCGCTTCCGCTCGTTCGCCTGACCGTCGATAGCCCGTTCTCACGCCCGATGCTCGTGGGTATTTTATCATTGCCGGAATGTTCCAAAAGCCCGGCTTCAAGCATTATATTATTAAGTTTTAACGGACTTGTTTTATTTTTGCCGTATTTTATAAGCACAATATTGATATTGTCGGATATACGTGAAACTGGTATTTCCCCATCATAAATTTCCACTTCCCTAAAAAAAGTTTCCTCATCAAGCACCGAGCGGGCGATATAACCGCCGCCATCACTACGTTCCTCGCCGCACAGAAGCTCTAAAAACCGCATACCATATTTACTAAACTTTACCTGCCCGACCCCGCTTACCTGTAACATTTCATCCGCAGTTTGCGGATGCTTTATGCACATATCCACTAAAGTCGCATCGGAGAAAACAACAAATGCCGGTACATTTTCTTCATTCGCCATATCAAGGCGCAACGCCTTAAGCCTATCAAACAAATCATCGGAAAACGAAAAATAATCCCTGGCCAATCGTTGCGCTTTATTAATGCGGCCATTGTCGCTCCCGTTTGCATCGTTAGTCCGAAGGCTAACCGTTTGCCCATCTAAAAGCACCTCTCTAGCTTTTGGAGTAATGCTTAAAAACCCATCGTCATTTATATAGCCAAGCGCAGTAAGCCTACCCGTAATCCTCCTAATATACTTACGCGCAAAACCACTCATTAAACCGAATGTAGGCAAATCGCGGTAATCGCTTGACTTACCTAAAAGGATATCGGCCGTGTGCGTAAACATAAACCGCTTACCCATCTTATTAATCCGCCCGATGTGCGACAAAACCTTTTGCGCGTCCAGCGTAATATCCGTTTCCGTAAAACTACCTAGGCAATTGGCACAGGTATCACAATTTCCGCTCCGCCATTCACCAAAATAAGCGAGGATAAACCACCGCAGGCAGCCGTCGCTCTCACAATACCTTTCCATATGATTCAACAGCTTTTTATTCCGTGCGATTTCATCCTTGTTCTCGCTTTGTGATATAAGGAAGATCGCAGTAGAAATATCTTTGCGTGCGTAGTAAAGTATGCAGTCCGCAGGTAAACCGTCCCGCCCGGCGCGCCCCGCCTCTTGGTAATAACTCTCCACGCTCTGCGGCATGTTATAATGTATCACAAAACGTACGTTGGATTTATCAATCCCCATGCCAAATGCATTTGTAGCGACTATCAACTTTACGCGGTCATGCAGGAAATCGTCCTGTGCGAGGTTACGCTCGTTTACGTCCAGCCCTGCGTGGTATGGCGCGGCAGGATAGCCATTGTCCGTCAGCTTCTCCGCAAGGTTTTCAACCTCTTTGCGCGTAGAGCAGTAAATGATGCCGCTCTCGGCTTTGCCGCTTTTCGTTTCAAGATAAGACAGCAACTCAGCGTATTTACTGACGGGTTGTTTTACTTCAAAATATAGGTTTGGCCGGTCAAAGCCAGTAACCTGAACCAAAGGGTTTATAAAATCAAGAATTGCAGTTACATCATCCCGCACATGCGTTGTAGCAGTTGCCGTAAATGCCGCCAAAATAGGGCGCGTTGGCAACTGTCTAATAAATTTGGGGATATCCAGATAATGCGGGCGGAAATCCTGCCCCCACCTTGATATGCAATGCGCCTCATCCACCGCCACGAGTGATATCCTTTGGTTTTGCGCAAGCTCAAGCATGGACGGCGAGAGCAACCTTTCCGGCGCTACGTAAATAATTTTATATACGCCTTTTACCGCATTTGCCATCGCTTTCCTAAGCTGTGCATCCGTAAGGGATGAATTTATAAACGCCGCAGATACGCCGTTTGCAACCAGCGCGAGCACTTGATCACGCATTAGCGATATCAGCGGGGATATAACAAGCGTAATACCGGGCAAAACCAAGGCAGGCACTTGGTAGCAAAGCGATTTGCCTGCACCAGTCGGCATTATGCCCAAAACATCCTGCCCGCTTAAAACAGCATCCACAAGCTCGGCCTGCCCGCCACGGAAGGTATCATACCCGAAATATTGTTTAAGTATCTGCTCTTTTGTGTTTGTCATATAGCTGTTCAACTTAAAAACATTTTGTTTTCAAGCTAAACCCTCCAACATTTGTTATAGCTGTTCAACTTGAAAACGGTCTTTGTTTTCAAGTTGAACCTTACAGTAATTGCACCTTATCGGATCATTTTATGGTTTAACGAGTATATTATAGTGTAATGAAGTTAAAACTGCCACTTAGTGAGCGGACGGGCCCTCTTGTTTGCTTCGCAAACGGCCGGGTGGCACTCCGCGTTGCTGCGCAATTGGCAAACGAACTTGAGCGGCAGCGTACTTTGTCCGCGAGTTTAGTAGCAGTTTAATCTTCATTCAGCTATAAAAAGATTTTCCTAAAATCCAAAAATGGAATTAAATAAAAAACTGGGCGGCAAACCTTTTAAAGATTTCCCGCCCACAATTATTTTGCATCTTATGATTTATTTAGCAACGTCTTTTCCTTTGATTAATTTATACGCGGAAACCGCCAATATCGCACCAACAAGCGGGGCAACTACAAACACCCACAAGTCCGCAAGTGCCGTACCGCCGGCAAAAATCGCAGGGCCAATACTACGCGCCGGATTCACAGATGTGCCTGTGAGCGGGATACCCACAATATGGACAAACACAAGCGTAAGGCCGATCACAAGGCCGGCAACGTTTGACTTGGCCTTATCCGCCGTAACGGCTAATATAACAAGCACGAAGATGAAAGTAAGGATTACTTCAATGTACATCGCCCCCCAAATGCCGCCTGCGCCTCCAACAAGGTTTGAGCCCAGATAGTTTGTATAATCCACTTCTATGGCACTTGATAAAACCCTTAACAAACCGGCACCGGCTATAGCACCGGCAACCTGCGAAACCACGTACCCGCAAAGATCAACAACTTTAATGCGCCCATCCAAAAATGCGGCGAGCGAAACCGCCGGATTGATGTGGCAACCGGACACATTACCGATAACATGTGCCATAGCTACGATAGACAGGCCAAAGGCGAACGCAACAGCCAAATGGCCGCCGCCCGTCGCTACACCTAAAAACACGGCCGCACCGCAACCCATAAAAACCAAAACCAAAGTCCCGATAAATTCGGAAAAATACTTTTTGTGCATAAATACACGCTCCTTATTTGTTTTTTACGGAGACGGTGGGATTCGAACCCACGTGGGGTTGCCCCCAACCTGATTTCGAGTCAGGCTCGTTATGGCCACTTCGATACGTCTCCCAAAATAACCGTGGAGAGTATACACGATTTCCCAATATTTTGCAAGTAAAATTTTTGTGTGGTTATTTTTAATGCGCGTTACTCGTGGTGGCGCGCTTTAATATACTCAAGCACCGCGTCATGACCGACCAACAAATCGCGGATGTAAATGGGTATGCGGATGTCTGGCATTAGTGTTTCGTATGGATAGTCCGGCCAGAACATAGCGAATGTCTGCGACGCCGCAAAACGCATGTTCGGCGCATACACGAACCCTCGTCTATGCGATGTAGCCGGAAGACTGATACCGTAAAAAAAGTTAGGTGACTGCGCCGCCGGTTCGCCTATTATATACACGCCGTCAACGCGCGTTCTAAGGTACGCCGCAGTCATAACCGCGGCCGACGCAGTACCCCTATCCGTAATAACGTAAATTCCGTGAAACAAATCATTATTCTCTCGTAAAAATATACCAAGCTCCGGTACTGCCGGTAAAAACGCTCCACCGCCATTGCCGCGTAAATCTAGAACGAAAATTTGTTTTTCACCACATTCTATCACCGATGTAACCATGGCATTTATGGTCTCACGGAACTCATTATTTAAATCCATCGGGTCGGATAATTCAGAAAAACGCACATAATGAAACGATCTTGCTCTTACATACAACATATTATTTTCATATAAGTTTTCAAAAAAGAACGGTGCTTGTTGATGTTTATTATATAACATACCAACGCCAATATCAAGGCGAACGGTTTCAATTTCCTCAAACTCGCTTATTGGTATGTTTTGGATTGATACGATAACTTCTTCACCATTTTCATCCAGCAAATAATATTTAACAATATTATCACTATCTACAACACCAAAAAACCTCAACGCTTCCGGCCATGCAAGCATTCTCATAGCTGACCTTGGCATTTCATATCTGCTTTCATACATAATTATTGCCGACAACACATCTATAACTTCTAAAATCGGTATGCCATTTATTTTTTCAAGACGGTTGCCCAACAACCACTCATATTTCAGCGGTGCGCCAACAACAAATACCCCATCGGCAAAATACGCAAAGTCCAACGGAAACCGCTCCGTAAAAAACGGGTGCGGATCCGGGCGAAAACTGTACCCAGAATGAATATCATTTAAAAGTGAAAATATTTTCCGCATATTAAAATATAGCTCATAATCTTCAAGATATGGTATATTTTCAATTAAGTTATTTACTAAGTATATAAATTCTTCAAGAAATTCATAATTAGTAAAGCTATCGTTTTCATTTGCTGTCATTCGTAAAGTAACCCAAAAACTTGTAAACATTAAGTTTGGATTTTGGTGGTTAATAAAGTATTCAATCTGCTCTAACCTATCATCTACTGTACTATATAGCATCGGTGAATTATTTAACACCGGGTGTTCTGACGTAAAGTAACCTAAAAATATCCTTAACAAACTTTCCCATTCTTCGTCCCTATTAAGCTCAATTATATTATTCAAAGTCCATGGATTGTCGTGTCTATCACGCATGGCTGCGTTTACAGTTAAACTCATCGATGCGATTATACCTACAATGATAGATAATGAAAATATTGTTATTATTTTTTTACAGACATTCCACATATTTTTCCTCCTCATATCCAAATCAAATAAAATATGAGGCTATTATTTTTTATAACAGCCTCATATTATTAATTATATCATTGTTTATTAACAACTTTCCGCGCATATACGCGTTACGTTCCAACCGTAATCCCAACCCAAATATTCACCTGTTACACTGCAATATACACGTATAATACCCCACCACCACACTTGTGTCATATTTGCATTGCAAATACTGCATCTACTAGTCCCTGTACCGCCATTACCGCAATCGAAATTAGGTGGCCCCCAAGATGTAACTTCGACTACTTCAAATTGTTCAAGCACTAAATTTACTTGATTATGTACGCCGCCTGTTGCGGCCGCTGTTGCTCCGAACATAAACACCAGAGCCATTACCGTTGCAAAAACAATCTTACTAATCGAGGTTTTCTTCATAAAAAACCTCCTGTGAATTTAATTTCGGAATCGCGATATCCTTAAAATTCATTATATTCAGTTTTTTATTATTTGTCAAGTATTATGCAAAAATCTTTTGCATTTTTGATACTGTACGTCGTTTTATATAAATTTTTGCCGAAAAATACTCTGTGCCAAATGCCGTTTTGACGGGCAAACATACGTACACGAACCGCAATTTACGCATGCCTTACCGTTGTATTTTTCAAAATATTCCACAGTTTTTGGATCCCCAGCGTCTGCGTGTTTGTTTAACAGCATAGGTAATAACCCGGAGGTGCAGGCGGCGGCGCATTTGCCGCATTTTATGCAGTTACGCTCTTTCGTTATCTGTGCGTCCTTCTTATTAAGGCATAAAAGCCCGGCTGACGTTTTTGTAACGGGTATATCGGTATCCGCAAGGGAAACACCCATCATGGGCCCACCGAATATAAATTTATGCGGCTCACACGCATAGCCGCCTGCCGCGTCTATAAGCGACGCAAAGCTAAGCCCGATCGGCACGGCATAGTTACCCGGATTGCTTACCGCACTGCCCGCCAGCGTTACTACGCGCCGCATAAGCGGCCGTCCGCGGCGGATGGCGCGCTCAATCGCGATAAGCGTATCTACGTTAAATACGAGGCAACCACTATCCGTCGCATAGCCGCCTGGCGGCACTGTTCTGCCCGTGTATGACTGTACGATGTTCTTCTCGTATCCAGCCGGGTATTTTACCTTTAGCTGTACCGGTGATATACCAGGCACGGCGGCGCACTTTTCTTCCAATAAATCAAACAACTCCTGCTTATCCGCCTCAATCGCGATTATGCCCTTACTGTTTGGAAAAAGGCGCATTAGCGTTTTAAGCCCGGTTATCACCCGTTCATACTCCTCGTACAACAACCTGGTGTCGCATGTTAGGTATGGCTCACATTCCGCTCCGTTGGCAATTATATAATCAATACCACCTTCATTCTGCAACGCCGATTGCAGCTTATAGAACGTAGGGAACCCGCCGCCCCCCATACCAACTATACCCGCATCGCGTACGCGGCCAATTATTTCGCCGCTACCTAATTCAAAAAACCCTTCCGCAGTCGTACCGCGTGGAAGTATATCGGGTGATTCGGTAAACAAACCGTCGTTTTCTATAACGAAAACTACGTCCTCCACTCCATCCGGCAGTACTGTATCAGAAAACCCCAGAACCACTCCGGAGACGCTTGCATGTATAGGTACCGCAAAGGCATCGTCGCTATCCGCTATCTTTTGGCCAACATGCACAATATCCCCTGTGTTTACAAGCGGCGTAAGGGCTGCTCGTGTACGGCTATGTAGCGGGTATCGCATTTGCTCGCTAATGTCAGGTATAACCTCAATTATCGGCTTGTTTACGGTTTTTTCCTTAAATCCCGGCAGCCTAACGCCACCACGCTTAAACGAAAGATATTTACGCATATAACCCCTTTAAAACGTGACATGTTGTATTGATATGAGCTGCCTGGTTAAATTATGACAAGCCCACTTAGCATTATCGCCACCGTTCATCAAACAGCTCACCCGTAACATCCGTATTTGTTGCCGCGTCTATAAACTTACTCACCGTGAGGTTTACTGGCTCACCGCCAACATCTTTTGTAATTACCATAAAAAACCTATGAGCCGGCCATGCCGTGGTAATCCTATTGTTATTCTGTATGTAGTAATACACCATATCATGCCTTGTAATTATTATAGACTGCACATCGTCATAACGAATAGGGCACAGCAAAACCTGCATAACCGTAAGCAAAGCCTCGTCCGCCGCACGGATATTTTGCGTACCGTCCGACAGCTCGATGGTGCTTGCAAGAAAAATCCGTTTATGTTCTATTCCATAATAACCGACAGTAAATACCGCTACATTCGTAACAACGGGCATATCGTTGAAAAAACTCACAAAACGGAGAACATAGTTAATTTCACCATATTCATTATATACAGTCGATGTGCTTTCGATCCGAAAATTTAAGGTTATTCCGCTACGCGCCTCCATCTCGTGCAAAAAAATGAAAGCCACGGCTTCTGCCTCCGCCAACGATGTGATAGAAGCCGTCGAATTGGCTCGCAGGCTGTCTCTGTCAGCCTCAAATATAACTGAATTATTTTCCGTTTCTGATATACCAGGAAAACCTAGGTTTGACATCTCCAAAAACATTTCGTGCATTACATTAAAATCAAACGGCTCCATCCTGATTGTGTGCATCGGAAGGACGGCTGAATCCTCAATATTCCAGTTAAGCGTGATTCCATGGCTGTTTAGGAGGTTTGTAATAGCCGTATAACGCTCCCGCGTTACGGCCCGTATGTTGGCGCGGCTTTCCTGCCATATAAAGAAAAACATAACCGCGTTAAGCAGAAGCAGTATCATGATAAATGTGTTTTTTAATCGGTTCGTGTCCATTATTGCGTCCCTTAAAAAGATACTCTATAGATTTTTGCCGTCGTTCTCATTTAAATAGCTTCCCCAATTCTTCCATTTTTTCATACGCGTGTCCAAAAAAATCTTTAAGCGCGTCACAGTGAATGTTTTTAGACATCGCACCACCTTCCGAAGGTTCGCGGTAACGTCGGCAACCACCCTTACATAAATTTACCCAAGCACATGCTAAGCAATCGCGGTGCGGTTGGTTAGACATATCAATAAATTTTTTGGCCACATCGGACTTCAGCATTTTTGACAGATTGTCTGTTTGGATATTACCAAGCCTCCATTCGTCCAATACATAAAAGTCGCATGGATAGCAGCTTCCGTCCGCCTCTATAAGATAATAGCATGTACATACGCCTGCGTAGGCGCACATCGTCGGCCCTCGGCCTTGCATGATTCTGATATAGTTCTCAAAATTTTGTACACTTACGTAATTTCCACCCTTTGCGTCTTTGTAATACTCATCAAACACGCTTTTTAGAAAATTTCCGTAACCTGACTTAAGGTTTGACGGCAAGGTTCCAAAATCATCAATACATGGGATAAATTGTAAATACTTATATTTTTTGAGGTTGCTATAGACTTCGCCTGGCGATGCGGCGACATCGTTGTTAATAACGCAAAGCACGTTAAATTCCGCGCCGGCGGCTTGCAAAAGTTCCGCCGCGTGCAGCGCGCGGTCGTACGTACCCTGCCCGTTTGCGTCACACCTATATTTGTCGTGTATCTCCTTTGTTCCGTCTATGGAAAGCCCAACTAAAAAATTATTATGCGAAAAGAAATCTGCCCACACTCCGTCCATCGCGTAACCATTAGTTTGGATGGCGTTATGTATGCGGACATTATTGACATTGTAACGTTTTTGGAGGCGCAAAAGCTCCTCAAAAAAGCCCAGCCCGGCAAGTGTAGGTTCGCCGCCTTGGAACCCGAATGAGCAGGATCCCGCCGCGTAGGCAAGTGCTTTGCGTACAAGCGTTTCCAAAATATCAGACGCCATAACACCATAGGACGCCTGCTCGCGCCGCCCTGCCACATCAGAATAAAAACAATAGCTGCACCGCATGTTGCAAAGGCCGGAAACCGGCTTAATTAAAAGGGAAATAGGCCGCATAGTTTCACCTGTATTTTTATATTAAACTCTACCTGTACTTGTTCAAATATCCGTGCTTGCTCTGCCTCTTACGGCGTATTACCTTAGTAATCACATACACCGCAATAACTGAAACCAACGCAAAGATTATCCAATAAGGCACAGCGGAGCGGGTAAAGAAAATGCCGACGAAAATGTCAAAATGGTAATCTATATCCGAAATAATCGTACGTTCCCGCACGCTGTGCGCCGCAATAAGCGACCCATGGTAAATTATCCTATCACCCACGGAGTAGGTAATAGTCGCCACAACCTGCCCTTCCGTTATTGGTGCCCGAAGCAGGTTTACCCCATTTTCCCCAAGATAAATAAGCCCTTCCACAAAAACAATATCGCGCTTCAAATTTCCAAGCATATCCGTGCTCATAAAATACCTAACGCCTTCGGTTATAGACAGGTACATAATGTACGGGTCCTGCCTGCGCGGATTGTACATGCCAATCTGATATACATAATCGCCAGCATAGGCGAAAGTGAACGTATCAAAAAAGTTAAAGCCATATTCAAACAACGCAGTGGCGTCGTGCCACCTGCCCGGATCCGGCGAATTGCCGATTATGGCGATCAGCTCCCTGTCGCCTTGCCGCGCTGTTGCCGCTAAGGTATCACCCGCCGCAGCGGTAACGCCCGTACGCATACCAGTGGCGTATGGGTAGAAAAACTCGCTCGCGCTTCTAATCAATTCATTTCTGGTGTGGCGGGTATGGCCACGCATCCAAGTCGTTTCGCCAGAGACTTGGCGCAAAAACGGGTTTTGCATCGCGCCGCGCACGATAAGTGCCATATCGTACGCCGTGGTAACGTGGTTTATGTTATGCGCGCCCTGTGCGTTTACGAAACTGGAGTTAAACGCCCCAAGCTCCCGCGCCTTCGTATTCATAAGCGTTGCAAACCGCCGCTCCGCGCGAACCCAGGTTACGTCGCTCTCTCCATAATAACTCCGCGCCACGTTTATGGCAAGAATGTTAGCCGAATCCGCGCCCGACAGGAAAAAAGTGGCGCGGATAAGCTCTGCAACCGTAACCTCCTCGCCTACCGTATGGTGCGTGCGCGCCGCGCCCTGCGGCGTTTGGTTAATCTCGTTGCCTGCAATAAGCACATCGCTTGGCTCAAAAAAATCAAGCACTACAAGGGCGGTTATAATCGCCGTCAACCCAGCAGGGTACATACGCGCGTGTTCGTTATACCCAAAGGCGACGATACCCGTCTCCGCATCCATCAAAACGGCGCGTTGCGCGGCAATTTCCGGCACGGCATAGCCATCCGCCGCATCGGCGTAAACATTTGCCGATGCTTGCAATGCATAAATTATAATTAAAATCGCAATCAATTTTCTACGAAACAATCTAATCACCAACTAAGATTTTATAGGATATTCTTTAACAAAGAATGTAATTAACGCACAAAACTCACCATGCAAATCATTATTTATACTTATAAACCAAAAAACACATTCAAATAGCATGACAAAGTATAGTAAGTACTTTCATTCTTCAAAAGTAATGCTTATTTTCTAGTATTTGTTCTTTAAAGCATTATAATAAGCCTTTGTACTGAAAACACATATCCAAAACGATATCTGTCTCATTATTACTATTAAACATCTCGATAACATATTTTAATGCATCAATACATATTTCAATATCAGTCCTATTCGCATTTACACTTTCATGAACAATTTTATTTCGTCTTTTTCTGAACTTATCAACTCTTTTGAATTCGAAACTGTTCATTTCTCCACTAATCTCCAGTATATTAAGCTTTTCACTTACAGCATAATCTAATATTATTTTCCTTCTTTCTTTGTTGACTCCTTTAATCTCAAGAAATCTATTAAGTCGTTCGTTAACATAGAACTCAATAATAAACCAAGATAGTAACAACGAAACCGATAAATGAGCTTTATGATATTCACATAGACTTTTCATAATTAACGACAAAATCTTTATTTTTTCATATGAATTAATAATTTTCAATAAATTATCTTCCATTAAACCTATAACACTTTTATCCAAAACATCATAACTCTCTCCAAGAACAAGAGTTTGCTTAGATATAAATCTTTGAGGGAAATGCTCCTTTCCGAATCCTCCCGGAACATTCGAATGAATAAATTTACTATTTTCAAAAGTAACATTAGCGCAATCTGAGTTTGTTATTTCATGAATATCAAAATAGTAAAAGTTTTTTTGTTTGTAATAAGATGAAGTAAACACTAAGTATATTGCGTTCAAATAATTTAAATACTCATTCCAAAGCTCTAAGTCATCATTTACATATTGAGAATTATTTTGACGCTTTGTGTTTTTATGTTCTATATCTGCATTATAGAACATAATCATACCATCTTTTGCAATTTTTAACTTGCATTGTCCCATATTTATAGAATATTCTATTGCACTCATTATTTTCATATAAGAATCATCATCGATATTTTTAAAATTTGGAATATCTCCTGCCCAATATTTTTTCGAAGGATAAAAAGCAATAAACATTTCTTTTTGTTTCATATTCGTTCCTCTGTCAACATATTTTTACTTGCATCATTTTCATTGATACATATATAACAATTCGCATTCACGATTTGAATGATATTTATCTACTTCCACGTCTCATTGTTATTAATGCAATAATTGTATTAAAGCGCTGCGTGTATGTCACTTTCACTCTCGACGAATTGTGTTATATAATTCATTCATATTTTTTACAACGGCATCAGCCCCCGCACCCAAAAGTTCTTCATTGGAACCAAATCCCCACAGCACACCAATGCACGGTATACCATGTGCCTTCGCGCCGATTATATCGTACTTTCTGTCACCAACCATAACAATCTTCATTTTGCGTTCTTTGTCAAGGGTATCAAGCACGTGGGCAATAACCTCCGCCTTGTCCGACCTCGCCCCGTCAGCCTCCGCACCGGCAATAAAATCAAAATACGCCAACAGTCCAAAATGTTCAAGCACCTCAACAGCGAATTTCAGCATCTTTGATGTCGCAACTGCCAATATCTTGCCATCCCGCTTTAATTTATACAGTAAATCCGCTATTCCCGGATATATATAGTTTTGAAAGAGGCCTTGTTCAGCTTGATGTTTACGGTATATCGTGATGGCCTCCTCGATTTCGGCACTATCATCGCCTAAAATAATTCTCATGGTATCGCGAAGCGGCGGGCCGATGTATTCGTCAAAATTAAAGCCTTCCGGGATGGATGCGCCCACGGTTTTCATCATGTAGAGAAACGAGTTTATTATACCATCCTTAGGGTTTGTAAGCGTACCGTCCAAGTCAAATAGAATAAGGTCGAACATGCCAGCCCCCTAATGGATTAAATGCGGGCCGCGAACGAGAACCCACACTTCGCCCTGCGCAACGATACCGCGCCCGTCTGACCGCGGTATAATGATCATATGGTTTACGGGGATCTGCCCGCTCATGATGTCAACACCGGCGGTAACGTCGCTAAGGCCGTTTGCGCCCGGTACAATGGCGTTGGCCACACCGCTGCGCACGATAATCTCCGCCCCTTCGCCGCCTATAAGGCGTTGACCCCAAAACAGCTGCACAGGCTGCCATGTTTGTGCCATTTGTGGTTGCGGCGGCTGTTGCTGCAATTGCTGCTGGATTATCTGCACTACATCCGACACGATCTGTGCGCGCTGGGTATCCGTAAGGTTAAATTGCTGCTGCCCGCCTTGGCCAAGGTTTGTAGAAACCAGCATAACCAACTCGCTGCGAAGTGCGGCAAGCTGCTCTAACACGAACGACTGCGTAACGATTGGATCGCCGGATGAACCTGGCACCGCACCCGTTGCCTGCAAGGCATTGCTTCCAGTTAAAAATAAAAGCGCGATTATGGCAATGCACAAAATATTTCTATAAGGTCTTTTCATCATAACCGCACTCCACCTTCCGCTACTTTTAATAAAATATCCTGTGAGATTGATGGAATACGCCCCAAAGCATCCGGGCCGACGTTAAGCAAATAATTTATACCCATTGCGTTTAACCGGTTCTTTATATCCAAGATTTCCTCTGGAGTTTTCCAATTATGATCAAAATACTTGTATCCCCACGTGTCGTTTAATGTGGCCGGCGTCTCGTAAAGGTCAGTTGGTGAATACCTAAACCCGGTGTGCCGCAACACGTCCGACGGGTCAAAGCTTTCGGGCCTGCTATCCGGTATTTCGTTGTCGTCAAGCGAGACATAGTCATATACCCCATTACCTATACGGGAGTTTATTAAGCAATTTGGCTGGTGTTTTTTTACAAGCTCGCGCAGTTCGATACTTTGCTTCTTAGATATCGTCCAAGGTGTATCAAACCATATGAGGCACAGATCGCCGTAATTGGTAAGTATTTCCTCAACCTGCGGTTTGATCTTACGTTCAAAGCATTTAGCGTAATCCTTTGCGGCAATGTCCGGGAAATCCCAGCCGTTGGAACAGCCCGGATCCAGCTTTGCCTTATCGTAACCGCCGCCGCCGTCCGGCTCGTGCCAGTCTATATCCTGGGAATAGTATAACCCCAGCTTAATACCATGCTTATAGCAAGCCTCCGCAAGCTCCGCAATGATATCCCGCTTAAATGGCGTTGCGTCCACTACATTGTATTTATCCACTTTCGAGGCAAAAAGCGCAAAGCCGTCATGGTGCTTAGACGTTATGACTATGTACTCCATTCCGCATTTTTTGGCAAATAGCACCCATTCCTCGGCATTAAAATAAATCGGGTTAAAGGCCTTGGCAAGCTGGGAATATTCCGCCATGGGTATACGTAAATGCTGCTGTATCCATTCGCCGATATTATTGGTGCGCCGGCCTTTCCACTCACCGCCCAATATGGAATACAACCCCCAGTGAACCATCATGCCGTATTTTGCCTGCTTAAACCACTCTTGATTGTTCATACCTATACCCTCCACCGATTTTTCTCCAGTTTATCATAAAATAAAGCCAATTTCAATATATAAATAAAAAAGCAAACACTGGCATAGTATCTGCTTCTTTACGTCTAACGATAAAATTCTAATGCTTATCTCGCAAACTCAAATGTTATGCTTACGTTTGCCGTTACGCCAACTTGACCAACCTGCACGCCGATTGTGCTATCAAGCGACATTTCGGCAACCATTCCTGCACGGGCAAACAAACCGCCTGTACCGCCCCAAAACGGATCAAACCAACCTACGGATTCGGTGAAAGCAATCGGTGCTCCGAGTTCCACGCCAAGCGCAGCTGCGGCAACCTCTGCGCGGGCAATAGCGTCTTTGATAGCAAGCTGCATTGCTTCATGGTAAAGAGCAGAATTATCGCGCACAAGGAAGTTTATCCCGCTGTTTTGATTGCTACCAGCTTCCGCCGCTGCGGTCAATACATAGCCGATAAGGTCGATATCGTTGATCGTGATGGTAAGCGTATGTGTTACGGAGAAACCGACGTGTACCGGACCTGTAAGCTGCGTGCGGGCGTCAATAACGCGCCATTCCGTTTCCGGCCACATGCTGTATGACGATGTCTGTATGGACTCCTCTTCAATGCCGAGGGCTAAAAGAGCTTCAATGATAGCGTCGATGATAACCACGTTTTCACCGATAGCTTCGGCGGCTGTCGTGCCGAACGTTCTCGCGCCAAGCTGCACCATTGCCATGTCCGGGTCGGCGGCTATGCTGCCCGTGCCGTTTACGTTAATCGTGCCGATCGCGGGTGCGGGTGCGGCATGCGCGGTTACCGTAAGCCCAAGCACCATGGTTAAGGCCAGCGCAATTGCAAAAATTCTTTTTTTCATTAATGTTTCCTCCGGTTTATTTTATTTTGAGAATCGATTCGTTACTTATACGAAACAGATAAATCTTTTGTTCCAAAAATATTTTATGTTTATAAGTAGTAAATATTCCCGCCAATAAATTCCCGGAAAAATTAAAGCATACCGCAATTTTAAAGCAGAGCTTGATTGGGTAAAGCGTAAGCGTCCCAGCCTGTTCGTAGAATAACTACGCATGTAGTTATTCTACGAACATTCCTCTATAACTTAATCACTTATTCAATATTGGCAGCCAAACTTCCCAAACATAATCCGGGTGCTGTCCATTCTTGTCTATAGGGTACACATCAAGGTTAGGAGCCAATTCATCGCGCCTGTATTGGCTTGTGGGTAGCCATTCGGTCAATATTCTCGTATAGGCCTCGTTATGCTGATTTCTACCCGTTATTGACCGTATGGTAAACACGGCCCACGTCGCGGCGGGTATCGTTTCAATGGTTAAATCCGCTCCTTCAGGTATTTTGCCTTTGTATTCCGCCCCGAGTATCGCTTTAACCGACCCGTTCGGCGCATTGAAATATCTTAAGCTCTGATCTGAATCAAGGAAGAATGCGGCAACCTCCCAAAACGGCGCACTGTAATGGTTTTTACAAAGAAGATAATTCTTCTCATAATATTCTTTCCATAAATTTGGCATTGAGACCTTTGAACCGTCCCCCTGCGTTACCTCAATGAACTCATCAGTTACTTGCCCCGACAAACCCATAATTTGAAAGCTTTCCTTCTTTTCGATTCTAAAATCCATTTCGTTCACTCCTTTTATTGTGAGTACGAAGGCGATTGACGGATAGGTTTTCAAAGATATGCCTGTTCTACGGGCGGACGAAGGCGTTGTGCCGTGCAGTTCCTTAAACGCCCGCGCGAACGTCGTCGGAGATTCATAGCAGTATCTCAAAGCAATGTCTATAATTTTGTCAATGCCGTTTTGAATGTCGAAAACGGCTTGCGACAACCTCCTGCGGCGTATATACTCCGAAACGGAAATTCCCGCCATGAATGAAAATATTCGAGAAAACTCATAAACGGAGCAGCCGACAATTCTTGACAACGATTCATACTTAATCGGCCGCGTAAGATTTTCCTCGATATACTCAATAACGTCGTTCATACCCTTAAGCCAATCCATGCAATCCCTCCTCTCACCTATAATCATAAACGAAAGGCAATTAATTTTCCCTACATCTTTTGCTAATATCGGATAGCTTTACAAAAACAGTATTATAAGTACTTCTACCTATAACTCCATGTACACCGTAGGGGCGGAACTGTGTTCGCCTATGCACCAATATATCAGACATAGTAACAATCTTCCTCCCATTTAACTATGTTCATATCTATATATAACCAAATGCGCTGATAATCGGCTTCGTTACGAATAATATGATCATGGAAAGATCTCTGCCAAATCGAAGAGCCTATCTTTTTTGTGATTGAACCTTTAAACTGCTTAATTATCCGCGACACCGTAGGGGCGAACTGTGTTCGCCTTGATACTTCCTGCCCGTTCACATTAATAATTATTATCATATGAATATGGTTTGGCATTATAACATATTTATCAACATTTACGGAATCATAAGTTTCGGACAGAATACCTATCTCTTTTTCTATTATTTTCCCTTGCGCGGATAGGTTTTGGTGGATGCCCTGGCGAACGCAGTTCGCTCCTACGTTGCCTAAAAGTTTTTGTCTGCCTTTTACACAAATTGTAACAAAATAACACCCATTTCTCGAATAATCATAATCTTTTAGCCTGTTAGGCTTTCTTCTAAGTAATTCATCCATAAGTAAACCCCCTCAGTTACTGTAGGGGCGAACTTCGTTCGCCTAGCCGCTCAAGTATTCAGCATGCACTGGCGAACACAGTTCGCCCCTACGAAAATACTTACGAATAATAAATACTTCCGCCGATAAACTCCCTAAGGATCGACCCCTTCGGCACCTCGTCAGGCGGTAAGGAAACAAATGAGTCTAAATAACCTAAGAGGCGTACCGCGTCTGGCTTGCTTGGGTCGTCGTCCGCTATATTAAAGAGGAGTGGCTCGACGTACTGCTTCATCACGCACATTTCATAAACAAGCGCGGAGTTGAACATCACGTCAGCGTTCTCCTGCCAAGGGAAGATGTTTTTCTCCTCACCGCGCGCCACGTTCTCCCACATGGCCATCGTACGCACCGCGTCCGTCGCTCTCGTACGCATGTCCCTCACGATGCGTCGCAATAACCGCGTATCAGACGTGGGTATGCGGTTATGTCTATCCAAGTTTATCTGCGTCATCGCACTTATGAATACTTTAAACATTTCAACTGACGGCACTTGGTATACAAGCGCTTCATTAAGGGCGTGTATACCCTCCAAAATAAGTACACCTTTCGACCCAAGCTTAAGCGTATCGCCGCGGTACTCACGTATACCTCGTTGGAAATTGTACGTCGGCAGCTCCACCGTTTCGCCTTTAAGCAGCCGTACAAGGTCTATATTAAGCTGTTCGCAATTTACGTGTTTAAAATTTTCAAAATCCGGTTTGCCTAGCTCATCTAACGGGACGTCTTTAGCGTCGTTAAAATAATTGTCGAGCGATATGACGTGCGGCTCCAAACCCAATACGCGGATCTGCACGGCAAGCCTATGGGCAAAAGTGGTTTTACCCGACGAGGAAGGACCCGCGATAAGCACGATATGCTTACCCTGCGCGTGTATTGTGTCCGCGATTGCGGCGATGCGTTTTTCGTGCAGTGCTTCGTTTACGCGGATGATATTACCGCCTTGACGGTTGCAAATGGCATTGTTCAACGCGCCGACATATTCCACGCCCATGACCTTAGACCAGGCAGACGACTCCTCATATACGCCGCGTATCTTTATAAGCGATGTAACGTCCGACAGCGGCTTTGCACTTACGGGGTTTGGCAACCTGAGGATAAACCCGTTCCTCTCCGGAATCAGCTTAAAATCACGCAAATACCCAGCGGATGGGACGACAGGTCCGTACAGACACGCCCAATCATCGCCCATCTTATACATGGAGACGAACCCCGCGCGGCGGTAACGCAATGTATTTAGCGTCACCTCATCACCGCTTACGGAAAGAATCGCCCTTGCGCGGCGTATTGACATAACTTCGCGCACTATCGGCAAATCGTCCTCCACGGCGCGGAGCATGGCGGACTCGATTTTCTCCGTAATGGTTTGCATATCGGTACCAGCATCAAGCCCTGAAATGGCGCAGGAAAGGTTTTTATTGACGGAATGCCTTACGTCCACATCCGCTTTTGCGCCGAAAACGTTTTTAGCTGCATACATCATCAAAAGGGCGGCTGAGCGTTGGTAGATCATATGCCCCTGCCTACCGTTTATATCAATCGGCTTGATTTCGCAGTCTTCATATACCGCATCCGTCAGCTCTGTCAGGGCGTTGTTGCATACGCAGCCAAGTACGCCACGCTCCATCGCGTCAGGCATAAGGTCTAGTATCTTTGTACCCGGTTGCGCTTGAATTTGGTTGTTGCCTAATTTGATCGTTATCATAAATGAACCCTCTTAATCTATATATAGAGGAATGTTCTCAGAGTAACTTCATGTGTAGTTATTTCAAAGTAATTCCTCTATTTTACTTATATATTTACCCACGCGTAATCAATATCCATATCACTCGGTTAAATTTTTATAATTCTGAAACAATTATCCTTACTCAGCTCCAATCAGCTCCACATTATACCCGGCTCGCTCCAGCAAATATATAATACTCCCCTCGCCGATAAAATGCGCCGCACCGACGACGAAGAACACGCTACGTGCTTCGGTCATGTACGTACGTGCCACTTCGGCCATACGCATATCTCGGTCGCGCAAAATGGTTTCATAATATTCCGTCATCAATTCTTCATCGAGGCCTTCCACTTCATACAGTAGCATACTTAAAAGCGTGCCGTAATCTCCCGCGGCCCATGCATCAAAAAGCGCGGCGATGCCTATCGCCATCTCTTCCGTATCCAACGCGCTTAAAAGCAAAGCGCGTTGAAGCTCCGGCGAAAAGTTTGCAAGCACCTCCATTTGTTCCCTCATTGATTCCACTTCTAAAACCGGCATACCTAAAGCCGATGCCTGCCGTATAAAAAATTCATCCAGCCCGTATTCAGCATGAAATCCAGCACGATACGCCGCAAGTACATTAAGCGCTGAAAACCACACAGGAAAGCGCGAGATCGGCAAAACCGCTGCAAGCGGAAGCCCCGCCGCGGCTAAAGCCGCTTCGTTTGCCTGCAAATGCGCCTGCATTCCGTTGAAAACATCCTGCCCGACAGTGCCGGCAATCGTTGTGCCTATTGGGTACATCATTAGTGATGTCATCGCCATAATGTCGCGCATACTAAGCTCGGCATGGGCGTTGACCTCCACGGCCAAATAATCGCTTGATAGGAACGCGGCCATTACATAATCCGGCAATGGATAAATATACGGCGCACCGACGTGGATTGATCCGAAAAGGTATATCATATTACCTTCAGGTGATGTAACGCGCCACATAAGCGGGGTAATACCGGATGGCTCTGCCTCATCAGCATAGACCCCGCCTATATAAGTTACCGTCTCTTCGGGGCGCGCGGCACACGCGCCGATGAAAGCAAAAAGCATCATTATGACTAACAAAGCCGCGGTTAATTTCATTTTCCTACTCATTTTAATCCTCCAGATATCCATTTTTATCGTTAAGTTCAGTTTCCCCAATTAGGCCGTTATAAAAATCCACAGCGGTTTTTTGCCGCTCTTTGGCCAGCTTTTTACCGCGTGCGGTGTAAAACCTATCGTAGATATGCTTGAGCTTAAAGTTATACTCATAGATAAAACCGTCAATACCGCCGCCTGTCTGCCCATCATACAATATTGTACGGGCTATACCCACCGCACCCGCGACTTCCAATTTATCCGCGTCAAAAAGAATTTTTGCCTCAATACTCGCCGGCTTATTATTTTTACGGTACCTATGTGTCGTTATACACGACCTTACGTGATTTGCCCGTTCCTCGCTCCAATTATGGTTTACGAGAAATTCATATGCCATCTCTGCCCCCACCTGCGCGTGGCATAGGCTACTGTCGGCGTACTGGCGCGGACGGCCTATATCATGCAGTAGGCAGGCGGCGATAAGGATATCCATATCAACACCGCCTTCGTGCCGCGCTATGTCCACCGCGTTGCCCAACACTCGGTACACGTGGTTGCAATCATGCGCGACATCGACCGGACATTCCAGCATAAACGCTTCTATAATGGCAAATTCGCTTTTTTTCATACAACGTTCCCTACATATATACGCGGCACCCTACGCCCTATCAAGCACAACACCTCATAGTTTATAGTACCCATAAGAGCGGCAATTTCCTCCACCGTTATCTCATCCGCACCTTGTTTCCCTATGATAACAACCTCATCGCCGACACATACGCCGCCGTTTACATCTGTAATGTCCACCATCATCTGATCCATACAAATACGGCCGATGACAGGGGCGCGATATCCGTTTACAAGAACATGCAGTTTGCCGCTTAATCCACGCGACACGCCGTCGGCGTAACCGATTGGCAAAGTCGCTATCTTCGTTTCCCTTTGAGTTATAAAAATTCCGCCGTAGCTCACCTTCGTGCCGACGGGTACGGTATTTACCCTATATATACGAGTTTTAAGCGATAATGCCTTTTTAAAATTCGCGCGTGTTTTTTCTACCGCTTCCGACGGGTAACATCCATATAAGGAAATACCGAGCCGTACCATATCGCAATACGCCGAAGGATACATAAGAGACGCCGCGGAGTTTGCCGCATGGAAGATAATGGGCCTGTCCAAAATAACCTTTGCTTCCGCTGCAACAGCTTTAAACCGCATTATCTGCATCTCCGTATATGTTCTATCCGCCTCGTCCGCGCATGCAAAATGCGTATAAATACCTACAATATTTACATTAGGCATTTCATCGATCCGCCTAACGGCATTATCCGCGTCGCCAAGGTTAAACCCGACGCGTGTCATACCCGTGTCGATTTTTATGTGTATATCGGCGGTTTTTCCGAGCTTACTTGCAACCGTTGAAACTTTTTCCGCATATACCAAGTCATAAACCGTTAATGTAACGCTGTTTAAGATGGCAAACCCTATATTTCCATCACCAACATGATTAAACACGAGAATAGGAGAGTTCACGTGTTTACGCAGTTCAATTGCCTCATCAAATGTAGCAACACCGAAATTGGCGCACCCCTCGGCGGCAAGGCGTTTAGCAAGTGCCGCCTCACCATGGCCATATGCCCACGCCTTAAGCACGCACATAACGGGTACACCCGTCAAATTTAGAATTTCGCGGTAATTATGGGCGATGGCATCTAGGTTTACCTCCGCCCACGTCCTATCTGTTGCCGTCATCATAAAACCTTCTTCTTTTGTGATATACTCGCTAAACCATAAAATGGTACGATAAGGTGCAATTACTGTAAGATTCAACTTGAAAACAAAGACCGTTTTCAAGTTAAGCAGCTATACTAACCTTATTATAGGTTTTTCGGGCTATTTTGTCAATAGTTACAAGGGTTTGCTACATACGCTTACCAGCCATTTTAAGAAGCATATCAAACCGCGCCTTATCCATTGGCGAAAGCGTTTCTGTGTATGCCTTTATCATCAGCTCACGTTCCTGCGGACTCGGTTCTTCATCCGCATTCTTGAAGTGTTCCGAAATTATCGAAATCGCTTCCATTATGGTCTTATTGGCGATCTTCTTTGCAAGATCAACAAGCATTGATTTTCTTTCGTTGGATAAACCCTCAAACTCCGGCTTGCTTAATAACGTTACGATATCCATAAAACCCTCCAATTATTTAAATGCGCTGAACATCTCCATCATCGTCATCATTGTTTTCATATTTTCCCCCATATGTGGCATAATGAGTTCCATAAGCGCTGCGCGCCGCCTTCCGTGATCCTTTTCACTGTTTACGCGGCTTACCGCCTCAGACATATCCTTTACGTATTCCATCAGCCTATAGATTTCCACAAGTTTTACGGCAACCAAAATAAATTTGCGCAAATCGGGCGCAAGACCTGCGGCGGCCGACTTTATCGTCGCCAACTCCGGTGTAGAAACAGTTCTTATTGCTTCGTTAAACATACAAAAACCCCTTTGTTAAGGCTATGTAGGACATGGTTCCAATTATTCGTTGACCCTACATTAATGTATACCATATTTCACTCAAAGCCACATAATACCTCCGTATCAGTGCAGCCAAACCGCAATCATACTATTACATCATAAGAAAAGTATTTCAGGGTCAAGTAAAAACGGTGATGTCAGAAATGCTTTACAGTATAAAAAACATGGGCTGGTCATAAATAAATCTGACACAGCCCATATTATAACGGGTAAAATTAGTGTAAATGAAGATATTACGGAGCTGCTACGGTTGTACCTCAAAGCGCACTACAGCGGTGATGTTGTTGCGCTGGCGGAGATTCGGCAATATCAGTTTAAAACTATTTGAAGATTTTAACAAAAAGTTATAAAACATCATCCGAACAAATTTTTCAACCCTGCAATTAATGAATTAAAGCTATTTGACGTATTGTTTTCTATGGATAGATATTTGCCTATTGCGCGAGATCCCAAACTTTTCTGATATGTACCGCTGGTTATTTTCAATAACTCGTCCGATACATTTTCTATATTATCTGGTATACGGTATCTTGCTTTTTTAGCGAATTTAGCAAGGCTATTATTTGAAAAGCCTAAGCCTATTTCAACAGCTGCCAAGTCTCCGAAATAATAACTCTCAAGCTCTCTACATGCAATTCTTACTAAAACCCCTTTTTTGCCTGTTTTATCACATAAATTGGTTAAATTATTTTTTATCGACACACAGTCTCCCGAATCTTGATCGCGAAGCACTAAGAACAAAGAATCCAGCTTCTGCCAATACATAATCTTTTTCACAAGTTGCTTTTCAAGGTCTTGCTTTCCTTCAAATACAATAAAATGAGTGTTAATGTTAGGTAATAACCGTGGCAAAACCCCCTCTAACATGTAACGAGCAGAAGGTTCTTCAACTAGACAAACAAGTGTTTTCATTTCGGATCAACACCTCCAAAAAACCCTTGTTTCCAAAGATAACCCATTTTATCCCCGACTTCCATGTATGCTTTGATTTGTTTATCATTTTTTGCAGGTTTTATATCCGTATATCCATTTCTTTTCTCAAGCCAAAACACTTCTTCTAATTTTATAGCGTTTAAGAAATCAGGGCTGTGTGTTGAAACAAAAACCTGCCCACCCCGATTAGCATAAGCACGAAATTCTTCTGCCAATTCATAAAGCACTGATTGATACAGCTGATTTTCCGGTTCTTCAACACATAAAAGCGGGAAAGGATTAGGATCATACAACAAAACTAAATATGCTAACATTTTCATTGTTCCGTCAGAAACGAAGCGAGATAAAAAATAATCACCAAATTCTTCATCTTTAAATCTAAGTACAACTCTACCTTCATCATTTGTATCTGCTTTTACATCAACAACACCCGGCACACGCGCTTTCATTATGGATACTATTTTATCAAAAACATCTTTGTGGTTCTGATATAAATATTGAACAACATTGCTCAGATTTTCGCCGTGTTGCGACAAATGCTCGGCGTATCCAGCATCTCGTTCTTGACGTGCACGGTTTATATGAAAATCGGATATATGCCAATTCTCTATAAGTTCACCTAAAGCTACTGCGGCGGGAAATCTATTGTTAATAGCCAATCCCCTAACTGCAAGTATATCTGGAGCTTTCAAAGTTTGCTCTTCCCGCTTTAAATCTTTTTCTTCCATTACTTTATCTAATTCATTTATAACCGCTTTTCCTGTCCCATTAGAAAAATCTAAAAAATGCCATGCATTGCCAGCTGTACCGCGTCTATAGCGAAGAACTTCTCTTTCAACGGTAATACGCCCTACATTATTTTTATTTATATGCAATAAATATGTGATAAGTGGAGACCCCTTCTTAGCCTCGCGTCGAAACTTCAATTCAATCTCAATAGGACCTGAAGAACCTCTGCTTAGCACTTCATCAATACCTCGTGACCCTCCAAATTTTGCCAATGCAGAAGTAACATTGCCATTCAATGCTTCTTTTAAAAAACCAAAGACACTAAAAAGCGTACTCTTTCCCGTCCCATTAGCACCAACCAATACGCAAAAATTAGGAATATCACGCATTTCAACATCTCTGAATGTTTTGAAGTTCTTTAATCTGATTGATTCGATTTTCATTAATATTCACCTCAAAATTTATTGTTGACAATTAACTTAAATCCTAAATCCTAGCCCCCTGCTCTTGCACTTTGCACAACTCCTGGTACACGCCAGGCACGGCCACAAGTTTTTCATGCGTTCCGCGTTGTACGATGCGGCCTTCTTCCAGTACAAGGATTAGGTCGGCGTTTCTTATCGTAGACAGGCGGTGCGCTATGGCTAGGACAGTGCGCGAACCGCTTAGACTATGTATGGCTCGTTGTATTTGCGCTTCTGTCTGCATATCTACGGATGCCGTAGCCTCGTCTAAAATAAGTATCGGCGCGTCACGGAGGACGGCGCGCGCAATGGCTACACGCTGTTTCTGCCCGCCAGACAGGCGCAGTCCGCGTTCCCCAACCTCTGTGTTATATTTATCGGGCATTTCCATTATGTCATCGTAGATACCCGCAACCTTTGATGCTTCAACAATATCACTCTCCGTCGCACCGGGCTTAGCGTATGCAATATTTGCGGCGATAGTGCCATTAAAAAGGAATGTGTCTTGCAAGACCATAGAAATACGGCTACGCAGGCTGTTTTGCTTTATTCCGCGCAAGTCATGCCCGTCCACAAAAACCGCGCCCTCCGTCGGGTCATAGAAACGTGCTGCCAACTGTATCATCGTCGTCTTGCCTACACCCGTCGGCCCAACAAGGGCTATCATCTGCCCAGGTTTTGCCTCAAACGATACATCATTAAGCACCGGCACACCGTCTATATAGTTAAAGCTCACGTTCCTAAATTCAATATGACCTTTGATTTCCGGCAAATCCTCGGCATCCGGCGCGTCTTTTATCTCGCTTTCATAATCCATAACTTCCAATACACGCTCCGTACCTGCAAATGCGTTCTGCGCTCCCTCCACAAGATTTGCAAGCCCTGTAAGCGGACCGTAGAACATACCGAGATAGAGCAGGAAGAAAACCATATCTTCCAATCCCAACCCGCGCGTATACGCCATCCAGCCGCCAAATCCGACGACGATGACCGTACCCAGCGACGTAAGAAACTCGACGGACGGGTGGAACACGGCGGAGTATTTTAATGCGCGAAGCATATATACCGTTACATCGTTTGCCTTGCCGAACACATTTTTGCTTTCCTTCTCCTGCTGGCAGAAGGCTTGAATCTCCTGCACACCGCTGAAATTATCCTGCAGCTGCGAATTAAGCGCTCCCAAGGATTTCTGCATCTTGCGGAACATCGGGCGCACCTTCTTCATCAGTATCCACGCAGAGATTAGGATAAACGGTATGGGTATCGCCGTCATCAGCGCAAGCTGCGCGTCTCTCATAACAAGTATGATCGTAACGGCAATCAACATCAGCGAGTTTGTAATGGTTTCGGGGATGATATGAGCATAAAGCAGCTCAAATGTACCCGTATCGTTGACTACGCGCGACATAAGGTCACCAGTTTGCTTATCGTGGAAAAAGCGCATGGAATAGCTTTGGATGCGGTCGTATACCCTAACTCGCATATCCTCCACCAGCCGCCAGGCGGCCACGTGCGGTATGTAGCTAGCCATAAAGCGCAGAATAATGCGCCCGACGTACAGGGCGAGCAAGATGAGGGCGAGCCGCATAGCCTCGCTGACGCCATAACTGTCGATACCGCCTTCAACGATGCCGGTAATTTGCGATAAATAGCGAGGTGCCATTAAGTTGACAGCAAGCAGCGCAAGCGTTGCTAACCCGCCAAGGATGAGCAAGCCTTTGTAACGCTTGGCCTCACCCGCAATTCTCCATAAAAGTTTCATGTTACACTCCTTGGTTTTGTTTTTAATCGTTAAATTCTTTATTATACTTTGCCAGCACGCACCGCTCAAACGTCATTGCGGGCTAGTGGGAGTTATACTAGTCCGCAATTAAATCCACTCTAAGTTCGCGCAAACGACGTACATTTCATTCAAGCTGTTTGCGCTCACTAAGAGGGATTTTAATTGCGGATACGTATTAGGGTGCAATGCTTAGCGCGTCGCAGACATCTTAGCGCGTCGCAGACATCTTTCCGCGCCCTTATTCCCATTTGACCCGCAATCTCTTGGTAGCGGCATCGTATTACAACCGCAGCTCCATAAAAACGTCATGTTCGTCCAACATTTCGTATTTAAACCCGGCAAAACACGGCACATTTTCATTTAATACGCAGAAATTTAGGTATTTATATCCAAGATTGTCACCAACGGCCAGTATCTCGCTAATCAACCCCTGCGTAAGTTCACCCCAGCAGGCAACGGACGCGGCTTCCGCAGGCATATATGCGCCGATATTTACATACGCGTTACCTATTTTATACGACGCAACCGTCCTACCATCAAATTCGTGCCTCGCGTTAAAAACCTTCCACATATGCGCCGATGAATGCTGCCATAAACCAGAAACAAGCGGCAGGTTCTTTACGACGCTAGATGGCACTTTATCAATACAAACATTATTATTACTTATTACCGTTGTTGCGATTTTTAATGTCGAATTACTGTCTTTAGTCTGAATAAAACCATTTTTCCGGTAAAAATCAATAGAGCCGCTCTCTAAATTTGGCATCGTACGTATGAATGCACAGTTATTATCTTTAGCGTACGCTATACCCGCATCCACCAGTTTCCGGCCAATACCCATCTTTTGGTAATCCTCATGCACCTGCATCATGCCGAGGTAAAGAAAGCGTTGCGCTGTGTCATCCGTAATAACCCATTCAGTATGGCCGACAATTTTACCATCCAATTCAGCCACTTGGATAAAAAATCCATTATAAAGACTTGTTACCGTGGAAGCTAAACATGCTTCGTTTGACCCCCAGTGGTCATCACTGCCGTGCGTTTCGCGTATGCCTTGTATATCCACATTAACATCAACTTCACGTATAGTTACATCCATAATCATATCTCCAATATCGGCAGTTCAAAAATATCTTTTATAAATAGTTGATATTTATGTGCAAAATGTAGTATCATTATATCACAATATATATAATTATCAAGTATAAGTGAGGATATCACATGAAAAAAATAATATTAACTGGCGGCGGCACGGCTGGGCATGTTATGCCAAACCTTGCGCTTTTGCCTTATTTAAAAGAACGGGGTTTTGAGGTTTTCTACATCGGCGCGGAAAAAAGCATAGAACAGGAACTTGCGGAAAAACACGGTATACCGTTTCACTCAATACGAACGGGTAAAATGCGGCGTGATAAAATACTGTCGGTAAAGAACTTTAAGGATGCATTCGGTTTTGTCGGCGGCATTAGAGACGCTAAAGATATCATAAAAAAAATCCGCCCAGACGTTATCTTCTCTAAAGGCGGTTTCGTCGGGTTACCCGTGGCCATGGCTGCGCGCAGGTGCCGCGTACCTCTTATCCTGCACGAGTCCGACCTTACGTCCGGCTTAGCAAACCGTCTGTCTATACGGTACGCAAAAAGGATTTGCGTATCCTTCCCTGAAACGCTAAAAGAACTGCCCGCAGAAAAAGCCGTGTTTACGGGAAACCCCATAAGGCAGGAACTTTATAAAGGCGATACATCCAAAGCACGCAAACTATGCGGCTTTGCAGACAACAAACCGATTGCTCTTATTATGGGCGGAAGCTCCGGTTCGGAACTCCTAAACAACGTTGTTTTGGAGGCTCTGCCATTGCTTCTGCCTAAGTTCAACATTATCCACCTTGCAGGAAAGGGTAAGCTTGGCGGCGCGCAGCTTAAATATGGCTACAAGGCCTTTGAGTTTTTAACGGACGAAATGCCAGATATGCTGGCGGCGGCCGATATCATCGTATCACGCGCGGGAGCAAACGCCATAAACGAGTTCCTTGCCCTTCGCAAGCCCGCTCTTCTCATTCCCCTTGCCCGCGCCACACGGGGCGACCAGATAGACAACGCCAAATCCTTCGCCGCACGCGGTTTTGCGAAAATCCTCAGTGAAGCAGACTTAAATGTCGATACCCTCACCAATGAAATAGAAATTTTGTTTGCCGAAAAAGATAAATATGTCAGCAATATGATAAACTCACCGCTTTTTGACACAAACAACGAAGTTATGGAAATTATTTTAAGCGTTGTAACATGCGCCTCAGCGGCAAATTAAATTAACTCGGCGCAGCTCCCGACGCCTAACCCCAGAAGGATAGCTACGACGCTGATTTTGTTCGCAAGCATCACCATCAACTCGGCCTCTGCCGGATTTTTTGCGTACATATCAGACAAATCACCAAGCGCCGCACCCTCTTCCCTAAGTGCCCATGTAACGCCGTGCGTAAAGGCTACGGATGTGTCAACCTGCGTATCCTTTATTTGGTAATCACTACCCAAATGCTTTTTGTGGAGATTACCAAATAACCCACTGTTCTTACGGCAAATTTCCGCCGCCTGCAGCAGGTTTTTACGTTGGATTTGAGTTCTGCAGTTTACCGCCAAATGTTCGTAAAATAGTGCGGAATTTCTTTCATTCTGCACAAACGACGCAAGTAAGGATGAATCCATCGCAGGTATAGGCGGTTGCTGGGGCTGGTGCGCCCCGGCATGCGCCGCTTGCGTGCCTGCATTGCCTATGCCTCCAAAGTTTGGATTTGGTGACGGCGCAGACGGCGGCGGATTATTTGCGTTATCAGGCATCATACCTCGACCCATCAAAGATTCAACCGGTTCAAACGTGATCCCCATTTCTTCTGGCGTAGCCAAACGTTGGCCGTTATTTTGGCTTTGAGCTTGCCCCTGCCCGTGATGGCTGTGCGGCGCGCCGCGATTCGCCCCCATACCCATATTCGGCGGCATACCCCTTGCCCCCATATTCATACCTTGCATCATGCCGTTGTTTTGCATCTGATGCGGGTTCATGCCCATCTGCGGCATCATACCGCGGTTCATATTCATATTTCTGCCGCCGCGTCCTCTGTTGCCGAAATTTCCTCTATTTCCATATCCTGCCATCATTCACCTTTACCTCCAATAATATACGTATATCTATTAAGGTATTCAAAATGACGGTATGGTGTTAAAACTTTATACCTATATCGGCTTTAGCAAGGCTAGGCTGCAGCGCGAGGTTCAGCGCGTCGGAAATTATGTGCGAAAGCCTGTCTATGACGGAATCGACGTCCTTCGGCGTAACAAACATTGCGCCAACGTACGGATCCAACAAGCGTTTTATCATGCCGTACCTTTCCCCTTCGCTAAGGCTTTCGAGCATTTCATAAAATGCAGAACCTTCCACGCACTCATTTTTCATGTCAGAGAGCATAAGGTTCATTGTATCGTTCACAAGCGTCGCCGCGTCCACCACCGTCGGAACGCCGCAGGCAACCACCGGCACTCCAAGCGTTTCCATGCTAAGGGCCGTGCGCCCAACGCCCATACCCGAGCCAGGCGAAAGCCCCGTATCCGAAAACTGTATTGTGGAGTTTACCCTCCTTGCGTTCCTTGCGGCAAGGGCATCTATGGCGATAACAACGTCGGGCTTTACATGTTCCACGAGGCCTTTAACTATCTCACC